>Ga0105239_10000028_pt1 | contig 243470 bp, 226 predicted proteins | sample KBSC44metaG_FD_92761 | JGI IMG/M metagenome (GOLD analysis project Ga0105239, IMG submission 92761) | Corn rhizosphere microbial communities from Kellogg Biological Station, Michigan, USA - KBS C4-4 metaG | ecosystem: Host-associated > Plants > Roots > Rhizosphere > Soil | place: Michigan...
GCGCAGACCCTCGCTCTCCCGCGGTCGGCTAGGACCTAGGGTTGAAACGGTCGTGCGCGCCGGCTCTCGACGCCTACCTTGGCAGAATTTCAAGAGATAAGGGTTGGGGTGAGGGGGGCTCTTGAAAGCCAGGGGAGAGAGGGCAGGTTACGCAAGTACGAAACATTGAGGCCCCTCAGTAGGCCTCCCTCTCCCCTGGCTCCGCCGGGGGAGAGGGTTGGGGTGAGGGGGGCTCTTGAAAGCCAGGGGAGAGAGGGCAGGTTACGCAAGTACGAAACATTGAGGCCCCTCGGTAGGCTCCCTCTCCCCTGGCTCCGCCGGGGGAGAGGGTTGGGGTGAGGGGGGCTCTAGGAGATCACCTCACCCCTGCGAACTCTGCAACGCCTTCGACCCATCGGCCATCCCAGCATCGGCCTTCTCAGCCAACAACGAACTAGCCAACTGAATCAGCGACGACAATCCATTCCCTGAAGCATCGCCACCACCCAGCGAAATCTTCGGCACGATGGCAATCTGCCCATCGCGAATCGCCTCGGCAAACTGCGCACCCAACGTGTTGATCAACTGCAACCGGGCACCCTCGCCCGTCAACGCCTGTGACTTCGCCTGAATCGCCTCAGCTTCGGCCTTACCCACCGCCGCAATCGCCGACGCACGACCATCACCCTCCGCAGTCAGACGACGACGCTCGGCATCCGCATCGATACCAATCACGTTCGCACGCTTGCTCGCCTCCACCACATTCGCATCACCCACGTTCTTCTTGATCTCGATATGGATCATCGAATTGGTCAGCTCGGCCTGGATATCCGTCTTGGCGCGCGCCTCGCGCAACGAGCGTTCCTTCACCGCCGACTGCTCCTGCAACTCGAACGTAGCCACCTGCTCGATCGCCACCTGACGATCGCGCAACTGGTTAAGCAGCGTGTCGATGCGCGCACCCGAGGCATTGCCGGCGCTTCCATGCGGCGTACCGATCAGCACCTCCTGCAGCTCCAGGTTGTACGCGGCAAAGCGCTCCATCATCTCTACGCTCGCTACCTGCTGGATATCCGCGCGGTTCTGGATCAACTGGATCAAGGTCTTCGTCTGACCGATGTTCTTGAAGTACGCACTGACCATCGGATCGAGCGTCTGGTCGACCAGGCGCTTGATATCGCCAAAGCGCTGCACCACCAGCGGCGCCTTGCGGTAGTCGATATGCACCACCACCGACAGCGGCAACAACGGCTCGAACGCGTCCTTGGTGATCAACGACACCTCGGTAAGGTTCTCGTCGAACTTGTGCACGTTGGTCACCTCCGGCGTCCACTTCAGAATGAAGTTGGTCGTCGGCACCATCTGGATCTTGCCCGCATAGGTATTGAACGCGTACTTGCCCGGCAGCAACGGTTCCTTCCACACGCCGCGACAAGCACTGTCGACCAGTTCGCCGTGCGAATAGCCCTCGCCCGAGCGGTCCGTACCGGCCTTGCCGATATACGAAACCACCACGCCGACAAAACCGACCGGTACCACCGTCTTGGGAATAAAGTCCACCGTCGCGAACAGGCGGTTGATGTAATACGTACCCTCCACCAGCACCTGATGCTGACGACCGCGGTTACCGCCAGCGCGCAGGAACGCATCGATATTCTGGAAGTTGTTGTGGAAGGTCGCCTTGTCGGCCGGTTCCTGGCCGACACGCGGCGCGACGATTTCATCCGGCGGCAATACCGGGCCATCATGGACCGTCACGACACCAAGCATGTCGTTGGCCGTGTCATCCGCATCCGCAGAAGCTTTTTCACGGCGCCCACCAATAATCACCGGCGAGAAACCACCGCGCTCCTTCAACACGCTACCCATATGGTCGATCGTGCTGCGCTCCTCTTCGGACAACAGCAAGCCATGCACGCGCGAGGCGGTAATGATCGCGAACTGCGCCACATTGAACGCGTACGTACCTTCGCGAAGAATCGTGCGCTGCGGACCCTTCTGGCCACCCGCACGCAAGAAAGCAGCAACATCCTCGATACCGGCCTGTATCGTGCGACCCAGCGCCTGGCCTTCCTCCAGATCGTGACCGTCACGCGCAAACACGTAACCGATCTCGCCCTGCGGAATCGTCACCAGGTCGACCTTGTGCACCCGATACTGAAACGGGAAAAAGTAATGCAAACCACCGCGCAACACCGTCGGCTGGTAACCCACCTCACCATTGAGCGCGATCAACCCACGGCTGACCGACGCCGCACCCCATAACCGCTCGACCACACCGACGCGATCATTGGGGATGTAGACAATCACGTTGGAAATAGCAACGAGCACGATCAGAACGACAACGGCAACTGCGATTGCAATGAGCCAAGTCATGGCTGAATGTCCTTAGAAATAAAAGGGCCCGGCACAACACCGGGGAAGTAAAGCAGTGCATCCAAAAACTCGACAACATCCAAATCTTTGTAGGAGCGACTTCAGTCGCGACCACGGCATCGCAAAGCCGCCGTGCAAACGGTCATCGCCGCCACAGAAAGCAAAAAGGAATAAAGAAGAGGTGGTGTGTTTTCCCTACCCGATCAGGTGAGAAAGCTCGCCCAACGCATCGATCGCGTTCTGACCCATCACATCGAGCTCCTCGACGATGTTCGCCAGCGGCGAGTGCGCCGACAGCTGGCCAAAAAGAATGTACTGCGAGCCCACCAGCCCGACATTGGAGAGCGGCATGTTCGGCCCCAGACGCAGGCACGCCTCGTTGAACCGCGCCGCATCCTTCACCGCACGCTGCTCGCACAGCGCCGTCGTCATACGAATCTCGTAATCGGTCACCACCAGGTGCACCGGTTGATCGTCATAACTGGCAAGCGAAAGCGCGATCGCCGCCGGCGTAGCCTGCAGGCGCACCCGGGACAATTGCTCGTGGTTGTTGGCGTGCTCACGCAACGCATCGAACAAACGTTGCGTCGTCCACTTCTGGCTCATGGCCTGAAAATCCATACCCCCGATCAACTGATCGGTCCGCTCGTTGCGGTGATGCCGCAGGAACGCTTTCACCCGTTCCCGCTCGCCCTCGGTCATGTAGATCCTGGGGATCGTCATGCCCATCCGTGTCATCCGGTCACGAAACGCCTTCTGGCGCCTCGCTCCAGTACTGACCTGCTTCGTGGGTGGCATATTCGGACCTGTTCCGTCGCAGCAACGCCGTTAGGCGTAACGTTACGCGTAACTTACTCCTGGGACTGGATGCTACACAATCACATGTCGCGCCGGATAAGGCCGGCTTGGCAGAACGCCACTTCTTGGACACGTTGTCGCCCGTTCTCTCCGGCAGCCTCCTTTCCCATCAAAGGAGGCGTCATGAGGACCTTCTTCTTGGGATGCCTGGGTCTATTGCTGGCGTCGTGCGCGAGTCTGGCAGCGTATGACGTGCTGTATTTTCAGCCGGCGCTGACCCGCACCCGCACCCTGATCAAGCAGCACCCGGAAAGCGACAGGTCTCCCCCGCCGCTGTTCGCACAGTTGCTGACATTTACCGCACATGGCGACACGGTCCCTTATGCAACGCGCTTGGTAATGGCGTCGAGTGACCCTGAAGGCAGCGTCAAGCCAACATGGGCATGGCAAGCACGCTATGCCACATGGAATCAGCTTGTTGTCTTGCATACGTCGGAGTCCGAGCGCACCGCAATGATCGCATCGCTCGGTTTTCGCGCAGAACCGGAGCATGGACTCACCGATGTCACCCGACGTCGTTTCGGAAAGGAGCCGAGGCAACTCTCCTCCTTACAACTAGCCATGCTGGCGAAGCTACTCGTCCTGGGGCCTAACCAACTCAGCGAAGCCCAACTGGCAAACCATGCTGCCTATCTGCTCGACATTTTCGACCAGCACCTCACCCCGTCGCCCCGGCGAACGCCGGGGCCCAGCGTCTTACCCTCAACCGACACGCAAAAAAAAAGCCCGCGAGAGGCGGGCTTCTTTCAAGTAGCTCAGTGGTGAACCACTCGATGATGCACAACGCGGCGATGATGCACCGGGTGATGCACCGGGCGATGATGAACCACGCGGTGATGCACCGGATGGTGCACCGGCGGCTGCGCCATGACCGGCGCTGCCATCAAACCCAGACCCAACGCCAGACCCACACCCAATAGCAAACGCTTCATAGCGAACCTCCCTAATGACCCATCGGACCCCGTGCGCAAAAGCTTACTCCATGTCGTAGAAAAACTGCTCGCGATCGACTTTCCCGTTTTTCACGTGATACAGACAGATCTCGCTCATCGTCATGCGACCGTGGCCCTTCATCGTCACATCCAATGTCATCGACAGACTGAACCAGTTGCCGGCAACGACCGCATCGCTGACCTCAAGACCATGCATCTCTTCCACCCCCGCCTGGAAGGCCTCGCCCTTCTTGTAGATCGCATCCAGCCCTTTGACATTACCTAGCGCGCCCGGTGGCGCACCTTCCGGCTCCAGACTCTCCGCGTCCTGCGCATAGAGCTCCTTCTGCGCCTCCTCGAACTGTCCAGCCCGACACAACTCCACCAACCGCTTGGCCACCGACTCGGTACTCATCGCAGTTACTCCACAGGTAGGGACCGTGAGCCTACGCCCCGGAAGATGACGAAACGATCAGCCACCCGACCCTCGACGCCCTCGCCCCGCCCCGCTAAGATTCCGGGTTCCCAGCCGCGCAACGCGGCCGCGCAAGCTAAGGGCCTATAGCTCAATGGTTAGAGCAGAGGACTCATAATCCTTTGGTTCCAGGTTCGAGTCCTGGTGGGCCCACCAAGCTTTCTACTGGTATGCCTCGTTGTGCACTTAACCATAAATTGGCTGTTTTGGTCATTTTACGGTTGACTGACAAGCATAATTTGACCCAGACAAAGCGATGAAAGCTTTTCGGCGACAATACCCTCGGAAGCATCACCCTATGCCTAGGGAGTACCGATGTTAGTCACCAGGGTGCTTGGCAGCTGCCCCGCCTGCGGTTACGAAGTTTTTGGAAATGTGAATGTCCATGGCGACCATGTCCTCCGGGGATGTGGACGATGCAGGCATTCCGTTCAAATCTGGCTCCCCCCAATAAGAAAGAAGGTCCTGTATTTGGACCAGTCTTTTTTCAGTGGAGCCTTTCGCGGTGGTAGCCCTCGGTTTGTAGAGTTAGCTAATCGCATTCAGCGAGCCGCTGCCTCTCAACTTCTCACTATCCCACGGTCTTCCGTCCACGAGATGGAGACCCGCATGTGGGAGCATGCTGACAAGCTCCTCGAATTTATTAAGCGCACTAGTAGGGGACACGAGTTCGAACGAGACTACAAAGTGGAGCGACATCAAATACAAAGAGGATTCCAACGGTGGCTTTCCGAGGAACCAGCTTGCTACCCCATTGAGCAAAAGGACGTGCTCTCCGAGAGCGTTCACAGCTGGGACGGCTACTTCACTGTTGATGTCACATTTGACAGAGGCCTGAGTGCAGAGGAACGCGAGAACAAGCGTATATCCACAGAAAATCTTATCGGCCTCTTCGATGGGTGGCGACAGTCGCAAGATACCTTCGATCAAGATGTAAAAGGCGAACTTGATGGCGCGAAGCATATCTATATGGATTCTTACTTGCAGTACCTCACCAGATTGAGGCAGGGGCACTTGGAGGTGCTGAACGATTCACCCATGGTCTCTATGATGATAGAAGGTATGCGTCACTGCCTTCCAAGAGAAATGCCTTTCGACGATCAATGGATGCTTTACTCGAAGTTCTTTGACTCTGAACACTTCGCGCGCCTTCCTTTTCAGTACATCCGCTCTCGCTGCTATGCAATCCTCAAGGCTCTGGTTAAGGCAGGAGCGTACCAAAATAAGGAAAGATCTCTACGCAAACTGAGCGGCTTCTACTCAGACGTTGATCATATAGCCCACTACGCGCCGTACTGCGACGCGATAGCAATGGACAATCCGATGGCTGAACTGGTGAAACATCCTGGCTTGGCTTTAGAAACCAACTTTCAGGTAAAGGTATTTAGTCTTAACAACCTAGAAGAGCTCGTGGGCTGGCTAGATGATCTCGAAGCCTCTATGAATAGTGGGCACCTCGCGGGCCTCAAAGCAGCGTACAGATAAGTCCTATCCGTACTACATGCCATCTTTATTTGCAGCCTCCCGGAGCAGATCGGATATAATTCGATTACGGGTCATTGGACTTAGCCTTTTCTCCAGAACCCGTAAGGCATCCGCTGCGGTCACTTCCAGCCAAAGCGTCATCCGAGTACCTCCTCGTGCAAGCTTCTTCTGATGACTACGCGCAACACACTCGGATAAAGACGCTCTCGCGCTTAAGGGGATTGATATGTCATATGTACCACTGAGTCAGGGCAATGACCTTCGCAACATCCTGAGCGGTGCGCACTTAGGATATTTAGCTAAGGTCGGAGACGACGCAGCAGTCATTCTTCGGGCACACCTGATGGCAGAGGAGTGCCTCAACCTATGGGTGAGGAAGACCACCGATTGCTCCGAAATCTTTGACAGAGGGATGTTCCAGTTTAGGACAAAGCTAGATCTAGCCCGAAATCTTGGATTACCTGAGAAAATATCTGTTGCTTTCGAGCGGCTGAACAAAATACGCAATCGCTTCGCTCATCGCCTTGATGCTGCCTCAATCCAACAAGGTGAGCTAGAGGCATTTAAAAATAGTGTTGAGGCAATCGAGACTAAGCCAGCGCTAGGCGAATGGGGCGATCATATTGATGCCGGCATCCCCAAAGACGGAGTATTGCTTAAGTATTCCGCTCCAGATACCGATGATAGGCAGAAGGTTTCTATCATCATGGATGTACTAATGGGCAAGATTTTTTTGGTGTACCAAGAAGAATTCAAGATCCGGAACATACCACTTCAGCTTTGACATAGCGGGTATATTTCGCTTAGATGCCTGCCTGTTAGGCTGCGATTGAACTGATGTAACTGGAATATGCTCGATGTTCAAAGTTGCCGACCCTTCCCTGATTGATACTGCAGTGCTGCTTCTTCAGTGGCCATTCTCTTACGCACTGAACGACAACAATGTTGATAAATTTCTCGCACCCCACTATGCGAATAACCCCGGTCTATCAAAGGCAGTTAGTGCGCTGATCGGAGCGCAAACTTCGCTTTTACCTCTTCCATCAAACGAATCATTGTGGCGCGAGGCTACAAACCTTTCGGAAGCATTAACTTCCGATCATCCCGTTCGAACACAGTGGTCAGCATCCGATGCCTCAGTTCTCTCGCAGTTTACGCGAGTGATCAACGTTCCATTGTACGAATCGGTCTCGATCGCCCTCCACAGAAAGCGCCCTGAAGCAAGCAGGGTTTGTGATCGAAATGATCTCAAGATGTTGACACAGTGCGTGTGGCTGTCATCGCTCATCGCCTTGTGCGTGCTAGGTGTCGCGCGGTCCGTATTAGATGGAGCAAATGTTCGATTTGAAGTGGCGGATACCGCGGCCCGACTTGCACTACGTCGTGCTTGGTTCGGCGTAGCCTTCGACCAATACACACGAATCGGTGATGAGGCTGAACTGGAAGCGGCGCTAAAGAGCCGGAGCTTGCGACTTGATGAAGTTATCCATCTCTTTACCAAGCAATGGAGACTCGGTCTGCCGACGGGAGACGACGGGAAACCTGAAGGAACAGTCTTTGGTTTGCTTGATCGAGTCCTGCTTCCAGCAGTAAAGCTACTGGCTGCTTGCGTACAGTTGTCGGAACGAAATCACCTCCTAACGCGCGACCATGCTCAACAGATGGGATGTATCCATGAGTTCGACTTGATTGAGCAGCACATGTGGTCACTGCCAATATCAGAGCGGGCTTTCCAGCCCCGACAAGCGGGTCTCATCCTCGGGCCATTACAGCTGGTACCTGCGTTGATGAGCGTATCTGAGAGAATTGCACGCGATAAACTAGGTAACAACTGGCACGCTTCCCTAGGTCCCGAGATGGCTCGCTATTTGGCGAGTCGTATGGAAGATACACCTGGGGTGCGAATCATTGAAGTGGAACTTCTCCAGCACATGACAAGCAGTAATACACCGCTAGACGTAGATCTATTCATCGTCGATGACCGCGTTAATCGCGTCTACGCTATTCAGTGCAAACATTTCGAAAGTTCGTTCAGAGTAGACCTGCTGGACTGGCTTGTCCGATTCCGCCGCCCGCGAAATGACGAGCGAAAGGGACTAGACAAGGCGCTGCAGCAACTGGGAGACCTCCAACAACTGTGTCGAGATGATGCGAGGATCCAGCGAGCCCTTGTGGAAGAAGTTGGCCTCACTCGAGCACAAATTGAGACCATCCGACCAATTGTGATACACAATCTCGGAAACCTGGACTTCTGGCAGATCGATCAAGGTACCTGCATCTACGATCTCCATACTTTCTGCAATGCCATGAAGGGTCGAGAGGGAGCATTGATGTCGATCAGCCCTAGTGGCGTCGCTTACCGAGGAATGCTCCGTAGTGAAGCTATTGCCGATATGTCGGACCCGGATTCTGTATTGAGCGCCTATTTGAATGACAGCAATGCCTTGTCGCGGGACCTTGCCGAGTTCGATGCGATGGCTAGAGTTCGCCGTGAGACCAACGTGGGTGATCTCACGATCGTAGCTGATGGTTTGGGATTGTAATCAATCTGCTATTGCCAAACGGATTCCTGTCACGGCGAGCGCTGAACGCTCTGCCAATGCTGACCAGAGGCAGTTAATCTCCGGCTGCCCAGCCTGTCGACTATCATGCAGGAAGGTTCGCTTTCGAAGCGGATCTTCGGCATCGGCGTAAACCCCGCCCTAAGACTTCAATATAGACAAGCGACAATGGCTTCGGAGCAGCGACCGCTATATCCAGCGGAACTTCTGTCCGACGTATTCTCTTGTCGTCGCGACAAAGCTCGGCACTTGATCTGGCAGTGATTTGGAGGAGTCGACGTCAACCATCCTTATGATGGCACCTGCGAAGATGATCGGACTCTTCTCATGTTGGCTATTTCAAAATAGAGGTCCGACTTTCCAGTCGTGATGTGCCTGCAGTCCCAAAGGGCTTCCCGAAATGACGATGAATCGGAAACATTGTCGAGTAGAACAAGTAGCTGTGGAACGCTTACGAACCAGCAGTTGAAGAATGGAAAATGTACCTCGGCCTCGTCTTTATGTGCAATGCTGTACTGCTCGCGTATTTCATCGAGGGTTCTGTTGATCTCTTCAAATCGATCAGCGAGGCCTGGATCGGAAGCTCCAAAGCTCGCGTTCAAGGTCGCCTCGAAGAAGTGCTTCAGCAGGATACGATCCTGGAAGCTACCAAAATCAAGCATGCCAACCGCAACTCGCTCGACGCTTCGCCCACCGAGCGAGATCCGCTCGGTACTTCCATTTCGCTCTAGGTCCAAGAAGCCCTGACTCTTTATACTGAGATCATGCCAACCTGCCTGTGCTTGTGCGTCGAGAAGACTTCCAGCCAGATCCATGAGCAGGTGCACGTCAGACCCAGCCCTAGCCCGACGCGTCAGGGATTTCTTCTTTAGTTCCATGAAGATCAGTGTCTTTGGGGTTTGGACCACCACGTCACATTCTCCATGGCGCCCGTCCACATCGTAGTCTCCAGATGCAACCGTCACACCATGGTTGGTAAATTCTGCGCAGACAAAGCGCTCAATCGCGTGTCCCACATTGTCGTCAAAGTGCTTGTTATGCCCTCGAAGGGCAGAGAATAGCGCCTCTATGTAGCCCCAGCTGCACATGGATCTGTCTAGGATGAGATACGCGTTACCGGGTCGACGAATAAGTGGTTTGAGATAGAAATCGGCCATATTCGATCCATCTGTTGGATGTGAAAAACTAGCGTTCGGCCCGTTGTTGGCATGAGCTAGCACATCCCTCAATATGGTCGTGGTTCGGTCTCTCGAAATGTGTGGCAATGCTCGACCAACGTCCATGGTCGACACCAACACAGGACCTCGAACGTCATGCGGTGGGCTGAGCAAGAATTCGATGACTTCAAAAGCATCGTTGAGAGACCACCCGCCGGGCGTGATCGCGGTCATATCCAAAAAAGACAGTGCGCCCCGACAGATCTTGAGGACATCTGTGCCACGCAACTGAAGAAACCGGAACAGCGAATCGTAGATTGCTTGCTCTTGGAGGACCTTGAGAATCCCCTTGGCGTCGAATGTGTACCACGCGGTGGGTATATAGGGCTGAACATCCACGACGGCGGCGAATGCCGTCGCAAGTTGGATCAATCTTGGCCAATGAGGTACTAGGGCGACATAAGGCCTTTGGCCGTCAATGTGCTTAGCTGTGAGCTGGAGAAGATAGCCCCAAGGCACTTGGGGGACGCCACCGTCTGTCATGGAGACATTGGGCCCGAGGTGATATCTCTGTAATCCTGCGTCGTACAGCGGCGCGATTTCGAGAAAGATTCTCCTTGCGACATTCAGGCCACCCAGCTGACCTACAAGCCTTTCGAGCTCAGCGATAAGCGCGAATTCCGATTTCTCCTCCAGAGCGATGAAGTCGGGCGAGAGCCTAGCCTTATAGCCCTGCTCTTCGAGGAATTTTGCAGCCCTGCTTACAGCAAATTCTCGCGCATAAACTCGCTCGAGGTTTGCAGGATCGCCCGAAATATCCCACCCGCTGATCTCAAGATGGTCCCGCGCAGCTCGTATGGCTACCTGCCAATCTCCGACGATCTCTCCTGCACTGCTTTCGCCGTTTCGAAGTCCATCCTGCAGATGGTCGAGAACCCCAAAATAGGGCCTTAGTGATGTACCGCGCAGAACATGCTCGCGAATGAGGTCTGTCTTAAGACGACGGCACAATTGTCCAGCTTCGCGCTGGCCGCTGGAGATGGCCTGGCGCATTCGGCCGTACAGTGCATTCCGAACCGTGTCCAACTGTTGGACGGTAGCGTGCGGGTCGAGGCCAACATATGTATAAAGCGATTCGAGGTCGCCCTTGAAAGGGCCTATCTCAGAGGATGTTCCATCAACTAATTCGCGAAAATCTTGTAGTTCCATAGTATCCGTCTGTCTAAAGAATCACAGGTGGCGACGCATACATCGATGCCGCCGTCTTACGTACTAAGGGATCAGAGCACTTTATCGACTGTAAAAAGTGCTCTGAAAACTCATGCCGCCGTCAAAACCTGACTGCCAATCATCGCTTATCTTTGCGCAGCACGACATGCGTGGCATAGCGAGTCATCAGCTGGCGGGACGTCAGCTCCTACTTTCGATATAGAGCGTCCGGTTCCCTTTTTTCCGCACCCGGAGTCCGTCCTCGGCGAATCAAGTCGATTATGCTTCTCCCGGGGTGTTCGATATTGGGGAAGTGTAATGACCAGCATTGACGTGGCCGCTCGCGCAGCCTCCAGGACGCGACCGGCGTTCTATCTGATCCTGTCGCTGGTGATGGCCGCCGTCATCATTGGGGGTTTCTCCCGCACGGTTCCAGATGACCTCAATGCATCACCAAGCATGCCTGTGCTCCTCTATGTCCACGGCGCGATCTTCTCGCTGTGGGTCGTGCTGTTAGTGATGCAGCCGGCGCTGATCTTTCGCGGATCGATCCGGCTTCATCGACGCCTCGGCCTGGCGGGCGCGTTCCTTGCGGCGGCTATGGTGGTCATGGCCTTAGCCGCGACTTTCCTCTCCATACACGACAACCTGGTGCCGTCATTTTTCCCGCCGGCCATCTTCCTCGCCATGAACATCCTTGGCATCGTCGTGTTCGGCGCCCTGGTGACAGCGGGCGTCAAGCTTCGCCGCAAGGCCGACTGGCATCGCCGGCTGATGGTGTGCGCCACGGTATCGATCCTCGGGCCTGGCATTGGTCGGCTGTTACCGATGGACTCGTTCGGGCGTGCCGCACCGATGGTGATGTTCGGTGTGATCATGCTGTTTGGCCTCGCTGGGCCAGCGTATGACCTGCTCACGCGGGGTCGGGTGCACGCGGCCTACCTATGGGGCGTTGGCATCATCATGATCAGCATGTTGATTACGGGTCCGGTCGCGTTCTCGCCACCAACCCGGGCGTTGCTGGCTTGGATCCATTCGGCTTAATAACAACGTTGTTGCGGAACGTCGGCAGCACGAGCCGACTTCAACGTCTTGTCGTCAAGCTGACCGCAGCGTTTTGGAAGGGCCTGATCCTCGGTGTTTCATGTCGTCGCTCTGTCATGTCGATTCAGGCGGCTTCATGATGCGCGAACGCTTGGCCATCAGCCCTGGATGCCAGTAGTCAGAGACAAAGCATCTCGTATCACGCGGTGGCAGTCGCACATTCACCATGTCCGTGGACCTCATGCGTTGAGACCCGATGTGCTGCACGACGCCAGAGTTGCGCGGCGACAGGCTCAGCCATCAACTTCGGTAACGTCAACCCGATCGCCGGCAACGCGGTAGCGGCGACCGGCAACGGCAATGCGCAGGTCATCAGCGTATATGGACAGGTGCCGGCACAAACCTCGCCCGCGCCAGGCACCTACAGCGACACGATCATCGCCACCATCGTTTTCTGAGGAGTCGCTCAGAACGTGATCTGCCAGATCGCCGGCTGCATCGCTTGCGACGAAGGCAGCTTCGCCAGCCCAAACGGTTGATCCGGTGTTTGCTGGTCGAACAACGTCACCCGATAAGGCGCGTGATGCGTGCAGGCCACATCGGGCCGCGCGGTTGCTCCGCGCGCGTTAGTATCGTCGGTACGGATCACGCAGCTTTCAACGATGGTGAGGGTGACCTGCATGGTCGCGCTATCGGTCGAGGGCGCTTGCCAGGCCATTGCGTTGGTCGACAACATAAGGCCGATGCCGATGGCCCTGATACGTCTGAGCATAGAGAAACCGGGAGGGCCGTGCTGGTTAGGATTCGATAAATCAGTCACCAGGGATAGCGGCCGCGGCGCCTAAAGCTTGAGCAGGCGGATACAACGTTCGCAGCCGCATGGTGGCTGGAGCGCATGTCCGCTCTCGACTCAACGCAGACACCCCGGCTCCGAATAGTATGAGCCGCATGAAAGGGGCGCAGCTGCGCGGATGGGTGTAAAAGAGGGCGCGATGATCACCGTTATTGCCAAAAGCATTCTGCACAACATCGGCGTCCTGCTGGTGTCATTCCTGGTTGCTTACCTTGGCAGGGGCGCGGATTTGCTCTTGGGGATAGCTTCTTTCTCCTCGACAGCTACGTGCATTGCAGGGTGTGTTCTCCTGGCCCTGGGGTTCTTCGTGCGCACCTGGGCTGCGGTCCATTTTTACCAGCATGGATTGCGTGTCGTTTCGCTCGCGCCCCAAGCGACGCTCATCACCACCGGCCCCTACCGGTTTTCGCGAAATCCGCTTTATCTAGGCGGAAATGTATTCATGTTCGTTGGGGCAGCGCTGTTCCTTGGCTCCGTCATGGCCTTGGTCATTACGGCTCTGCATCTTCCCTTGATAGACCGTTTCATCAGGCGTGAGGAAGAACAGCTGGAGCAAACGTTCGGCGAGGCGTTTGTAAACTACAAAAGACGAACTCGTCGATGGTTATGAGCATGCTCAACAAGGCGCCCTGACTGCTGCGACGGATCAGGCGATCGAGTAGCCACCGTCAACGAGAAGCCCATGACCCGAAACAAATGAAGCGTCATCGGAAGCAAGGAATGCAACGACATTGGCCACTTCAGCAGGCGAGCCAGCGCGACCAGGTACGGTCGACGCAGCAAACGCATCCTTCGCTTCCGCACTCGGCCAGATGCGATCCTGGAATGGCGTGTCGATAATGCCGGGATTCACCGCATTCACGCGGATGCCTTGCTTGAACAATTCGATCGACGCGGTCTTGGTCAAGCCGAGCACCGCGTGCTTGCTGGCAATGTAAAGGCCGGCATTAGCAAAACCGATCACACCACCCATAGACGCGTTATTGATGATGACGCCACCGCCCTGGGCAAGCATGGCCTTGGCTTCGTGCTTCATCGACCAGAACACACCGCGCACATTGGCATTGAAGATGGTGTCGTAGACCTCGTTGGACTGGTCGACGAAAGGCGTGAACTCGCCTTCGGTGCCTGCGTTGTTGAAAGCGATATCGATGCGGCCGTAGGACACGATGGTCTTGGCGACCAGGTCGATCACGTCGTGCTCCACGTTGATGTCGGCGACCACGGCGGTGGCTTCATTCCCTTCGCGCTTGATCTCGCCGGCCAGGGCGTCGATTTCAGATTGGCGGCGGGCGCTTACGACGACCTTGGCGCCACGACGCGCCAGTTCGATGGCGGCGGCCCGGCCGATCCCGGAGCTGGCCCCGGTAACCAGGGCGACCTTCCCCGCGAGAGTCCTGTTTGCGATAGATGCGTTCATGGTTTGTCTCCAGAATCAAATGGTTGGTTTTGGGGGACAAAGCCGGAATCAGCCGGTTTCTGTCCTTGGCCGCCATTCTGGTGACTTGAATTGCTGCGATAAAGTAAGCAATATTTCTTACTATGATGAATGAAATTCACCAATGGAAAATACCGAGCTAAGCGAGCTCGCCGTCTTCGCGGCCGTCGCCAGGCATCGAAGTTTCCGCCAGGCAGCGACGGAACGAGGAACATCGGCCTCCGCCATCAGCCACTCGATTCGAAACCTCGAATCACGCGTGGGTGTGCGTCTGTTTCATCGCACAACGCGCAGCGTCTCTCTCACCGACGCGGGCGAGATGCTGTTCTCCCGGCTCGAACCCGCACTGACGGACATGCGCGCGGCCGTGGATCAGTTGAATTCCTTTCGGGCCACACCCTTTGGAACGATTCGCCTCAATGTTCCCAGCTCGCTCGCGCTCTACATACTTGGCGACGTCATGCCAACGCTATTGGCAAGCAACCCGGGGTTGAAGCTTGAGGTCGTTGCGACGGACTCGCTGGTGGATATCGCAGAGGGAGGATTTGACGCGGGTATACGTCTTGGCGAAACGCTTTCCCAAGACATGATCGCCGTTCGCATCAAATCGAAATTTCGATTTACCGTGGTGGGATCGCCGAGCTACTTCCAGAGAAAACCAGCACCTGTTGCTCCGCATGATCTGCAGAAGCACGAATGCATTCGTTATGCCTTTCCTAGTGGAACGATTTTGAATTGGGAGTTCACCAAGGGAAGTGAAACCATCCGGGTGGAAGTCGATGGTCCGCTCACGGTGGACAGCCAGGAATTGATGGTAGCGGCAGCTGCGCGTGGCGTCGGGCTCGCTTATGTCTGGGAAGATCGCGCCGCACCCTACATCGCCGACGGCAGTCTTCGGTACTGTCTCGAAGACTGGTGCAACACCGAGGAAAACCTCTTTCTCTATTTCCCCAGTCGAAAGCACCAATCTGCTGGGCTGAGGGCCCTCATCGACATGATGAAGGCCTAGAAACCCATGAAGCGCTACGTCGTGGCTTGAAGTTTTCCGATCCAGGCATGCGAACTCCGAGCGTTAGACGCCATTTAACTACGTCCACGCCCTTTTTCAGGTGATTCATCCTGCCGCAAGGAATTGCAGGGCACACTCGCGCTGGCAATGATCCCGGCCTCGTGCCTCGTACGGAGAATAGACCCATGCGCAATCCTGCCCTGTTCCTTGCCGCTTCCCTTGGGCTTGTCATGGCCTCGCACGCCTTCGCTTCCGATCGGCCCGATCCTGGCAAGCTGACGACCCACTGCCTGGATGCCGCAGCGAAAAAATTCGACGTGAAGAACGACTATATCCAGTTGCAGCCGATTCAGGCCGCTGACGCCGGCTATTCGATTGCTGGTGTCGCCGATGCCGGCATGGACGGCAAGAAGAATTTCACCTGCCAGTTCGACAAGAAAGGCAAGTTGGCCAATCTCGTTCCCGAGAGCAAGTAAGCAGGGGCAGGTGGCCGCGCGCATAGCGCGGCCACCTATCGAGCTGCAGTGTCATAAGATCGCTCCGCAGGTTCAGAACATTTTTGTTCTAACCCTTGTACAAAGCGCTACCGCGCATAGCCTCGGTTTCCAGCGAATGGGACGAAACGCCTCGTCCCAGAAACCATTGGCCAAACATTCTCAACGACGGCTTTTCCAGGAAATGGTAGCTGAGCGAAGCGATGCCCAGAGCGATGGCGATCATGAGTGCGGTGAGCCCGGTCGAACTCACAGCGCCCACCCAACCGAGGCGCGCGAATATTTCCGCCACGGCCGTGAACACAACGACGTGCCACAAGTAGATGGAGAATGACGCGTTGCCAAGGTACTGCAGCACACGCGGCATGATCCATCGTTGGCGAATTTCAAGCACGACGATCCCGTAGATGAAGATCGCGGCCGGCATCCCCCAACAAACCACGTGAAGCGCAAACGTGCGGTAAATCGCCATCGACATTCCCCAGTGGATCACGTAGAGGTCGAATGTGCCGGGCTTGACGAATAACGTGCCGATAGCCATCCAGATGAAAGCGCCCGCCAGCAGCGGGCCATGGAATCGGTGAAAACCGCGCTCGACGAGCATCGCCACGGCGATGCCCAACAGGAACTCCAGCACGAGGGGGCCGAACACGAAGTCCAACGGCTTGCCCCAGGGGAACCACAAACCCAACAGGGTCGCGCCTCCGACCATGGCAAACCAGATCGTCACCCCTGCCATGGCCCGCCTCGCGAACAGAAGCAGGCTTAAAGCCACCACCGCGTAGAAGTAGACCTCAAAGGTCAGTGTCCAGGCGACGGACACGTAGAAGTTCGGCAAGTTGTCGATAAGCGTGAGCAACTGAAACAGCGGCTCGGGCGACGGCACCTTAGGCGACGCCCATGCCATGACCAGGCACGACGTGCCGAAAACGATCCAGTAGAGCGGATAGATACGAATGATCCGCTTCATCGCGAACGCATAGACCGCCCGCCCCTTCCCCACGGTATCCATGCTGGCGATCGACCGCTGCATCACCTGGTAGATGATGAAGCCGGAGATCACGAAGAATATGTCGACGCCCACCGGGCCGACGGCCAGCAAGAAAGGTTTCGCCCAGTGCGTGCGCATAGGCGCGATGTTCTGGAAGATATGGCACGAAACGACCATCAGCGCAGCGATCGCGCGCATGCCCTGGATATTGCGGTAGCTCATGCCTCGTGGTTTCCCTGGCCGCGCGGGGTGACTCAGGGTTAATACGGGTTTTCGCCCAGGGCGTTCAAAGCGATGTTGAGCAGTCGACGAGCGCACGATGTTCGTGATTTCCCGTGACACTGGCTATGTCGCACAGATCTCCCGACAAAATTCCGAGAACGCCTCGACCGCCGCCGGCGCCAGGCGACGCGACGGTCGCATGATGTAAAGCGGAAACGTCTCTCCCGGCCAGTTGGGGAACAACTCGATAAGTGCACCGCTGGCGATCAACTGATAAGAGGTCGGGGGTAGTTAAATGCGCGTCTCTTTGATGCACTCCCATTTAACTACCCCGGCCCCTTTGCGGGCCCCTTTGCGCTACATCGCGTTAGAGCCCCTGAATCAACCCCAGAATCTTCTGATACTGCTCCAGTTGATCGGGTGCCTTGATCATGACTATCAGCACAGCTGCAATGGCCGCCTGCTTTATCATGGCCATATTGTTGTCTTGCGACACCTTCTGCAGTTCGCACAAGGCGACCGCTACCGTATTTATTATGATCCGTACCGCTTCGGACCATGGGCCGGCATTGTCGAGCCCCAGCTTACTCGCCGATTCGATCGCCTGCGCGATGGTGCCCGCCACAGGATCGGGCGTGGTCGTTGCGGCCAGCGCGTGAGCTACGGCAGAAGTCTTGTCTCCGTCGGAAGGCACTGCGCTGCTCGCGGTGTCTATCGACAGCAGCTGCATCACTCCCTGCGTCGTCGCCGCTTGCGCCAAAACGTAGCTCTGTTGCTGGTTATTGACGGCAATTTGCACAGCCTCGCCCAAGGCATGTGCTACAGCCTGATAGATGCTACTGAGGGCAATGGCAGGCGCATTCCTTGAGGTCGAAACGTTGGTTGCCGTTATGGCATCGGTAATTTCATCGTTAGCAACGGGCGATATCGTCATAAGAGCTCCTTGAGGTTAAGACAGCCGGGTAAAATTTGTACCGTAATACACTTTTTCTAACTTATTTGCATCAAATAAGTAAACTACGGCCTTGGCTTTCTTGGCATGCGTTATCCCCTGGAATAGTGTCCATTTCCAGGGTGTCTCGGATCTCCGCTCATGTCCGTTTCGACCCGACGCGGGAGCCGAAGTGATCTCACTAGGGAGTAGGTATGGCGGGCAAAGATGACGAGCGTCTTCGGACGGAATTACTACGCCTCAAATTCGGGATACTCGAAAAGTACGAGGACCCGGAGCCAGACTCAAAGAACATCAGGGATCTTCAAGCGCCATTCTGCGATTTCTGTGCGAAGGCGCGTAATGAAGTTCAGGGGATGGTAGAAGGCAGAGGTGGGCACCTTCATATGTGCAATGAATGCGTGTTGGTGGCACATAGCATTCTTTTTGTTGCACCCTCGAACTAGAGCGATCCAAAAGATCACTCAACTCGCGAATGTGCGTGCTCCAACTCAAGCGCGCCGTCATCTTTCCCGCGTCATCTCATCCGTTCCGACCTGGACTAACTTCGACATCGATACCATCGAATCTCAGGAATCAAATGAAGATATCAAAGATATTCTTGGTCTCCTTGCTTATCGCGTCACAGCCAAGCATGGCTGGCGGGGCACCTGATCCTGCAGAGCAAGCCGTTATCGTTCACTTCAATTATGGATCGACCGATCTCAAACCGCTCTTCGCACTGGAAGACAAGCTCGAATCTGCCATCAAACAAGCCGGTGCCGGGGAGTTCGATGGTGACGAAGTCGCCCCGGATCGTCACGACGGTTATATCTATATGTAGGGGTCGAGTGCGGACAAGCTATTCGATGCGATCAAGCCCGTCCTTACGACCGCCCCCTTCATGAGGCATGCCAAGGTGGTAAAGCGTTATGGGCCACCTGGCGGTGCGACAAAGCAAACGGAAATCACTCTTTGATGAGAGATCCGGGCATGCATGAAAACCCCACGCCATCCACTCGTATGGCGCGGGGCTTGCCTCCCCTACTGTCTCTCCGGACTCAGAGCGCCAGACCTTGCATGCCACTTGCTCCGGGGAAGACTGCCGTTTGGCCAACCTTGAACAACTGGCCTTCGGGCAAGATCAGATAGCTGTCCACGTCACCACCCAGGGAGTTGCCGACGTAGAGAAACAGCCCGTCTGGCGACACCTTCAGATCGGTAGGCGCGGCACCGCTCTCCAACGTGGCTGCAACGCCAATGCCGATCAGAGTGAGCGCGCCGTTCTCGCCGATGCGATACGCACTGATGTCCCCTTTGCCCGCATTGGCAGTGAACGCGTAGTGTCCCGACACCGCCAGCCAGCAGGCTGCGGCTTGTCCGTTGGCGATGTCGCTGGAGATCGCTCGCAGCTGGCCGTCGCGCGCAATAGAGTAAGAACTTGCCGCCGACCCTGCCGCTTCGCTGGTAATCAGGTGACCACGCGCATCGAACGCAAAGCCAAACGGTTGTGGATCGTTCGATGGCGTGATGGCCGGGTCTTGAGCCAGATCGCCATGACGGTCTACGGAAAACAGCTCAAACCAGCCCTTGGCAGAGGCATCCTTGACGGACACCGCCAACCATTGGCCATCGGGCGTCAACTGAAGTTGCGCCGGTGTCATCCCTACATTGGGCTGATTGCCCACCAGTGCCTGGTCCGTACCGATGACGCGGGTTTCGTTGGGCTCCGCCGTCAGGTGCCCATTAGCGTTGAGTTCGAATACCGAAACGTTCGACGCGCCAGCCGAGTTCAACACATAGACCCTGCTTCCTCGCTGCGCCACGCTGACGGGATACATGCCGCCAGAGGCCCTTACGTCGGTCAGGATCAATTGACTGCCGCGAATAGCGAACACCGAAACCTGATTGCTGCCTGCGTTGGTGGCGAACAGCCATCGACCGTCATCGCTTTTGAGCAATGCATTTTGCGAACCAAGCGGATCTGGCGGTGCCGTAGTGGTACCCACACCTACGCCAGTGCCACCGGTAGCCACTACCGCAACTTTATCGAGCCCGCCAAAGACGCTGCGCTTGAGCACCGCGACACTGTTGGCGTGAATGTCGTTGGACATCACATAGACGTAAGGGGAATCCACACGTGGTAAAGCCGCCGAGGATTGCGCATAGGCACTACCAGTCAAGCCGAGCGCGATTGCAACGCCGGCGGTAAGCAGTCGAAGGGATTGCATGGTCAGGTCTCCTTGGGCCAGGGGGGCCATAGGAGACTTCGCCCGATATCTCGAGGTAGTTACCTAGCCGCTCCAGAAGCCATGAATCTCTGTGCCTACTGAGTGTTTCCGGATAGAAACACTGTTATGTGACTCAACTCGCATTAAACCGGCCTGCCATTGGCCTGGTTACTTGCTCGCGCCGTCCCGGCATTTATGAAACGCCGTTGGCTGCGTGCCCGGGCATGCTCCAGTTGTGGGCAAAAGCTCATCTATGGCAAAGGCGGGCGCCGATTCAATATCCGCTGTTGCATGCATTGCGGTAAGCATCTGGATGCAAAGGGCCTATAGAGAGTCAGGGTCGGTTTTCTACGAAGCATAGTCATGCCGATGGTGCTCTTTTTCTACTTGCTAGAACTGGAAGTCAGATCGGAGCTTCCATCACTCAATGGAGCGACATCCGTTTCCCATGTGTCCCAAAACTCCATTCGGGGACTATATTTCGTAATCGGTAACGACACGTCGACGACTCGCCTGCTAAGAGGGTTTTCCGAATGCACGATCCGAATGCTCCTGGCCGCCGCAATTTTCTTCGAGCATCCGTACTTGGAGCACTAACGTCGTGGTTGCCGATAGAGGCACTCGGTGCGACGGCGGCTCCCGGCATCGCTGTGTTTCCGCCAGCGCCTCTCGCACCACAACCTTTTCAGCTACTTCCCACTGGCTCGATTCGCCCCTCGGGTTGGTTGCGTCGCCAATTAGAGGTCCAGGCCGCAGGCCTCGGTGGCCGAGTAGACGAGACTTGGCCCGATCTTGGCCCCAGCAGCGGGTGGCTTGGCGGCAAGGGCGAGTCCTGGGAACGCGGACCGTATTTCGTCGATGGCTTGCTGCCTCTGGCATGGCAACTCGATTCGCCAACGTTGAAGGCGAAGGCGCAACGATTCATCGAGTGGACGCTCGAAAATCCTTGGCCCAACGGGATGTTCGGGCCGAAAAGCAATGACGACTGGTGGCCGCGCATGGTCATGCTGAAGGCGATGACGCAGTATCAGGAGCTGACCGGCGATGGGCGTGTGCTGCCCTTTATGACGCGCTACTTCCACTACCAACTGGGCGCGTTGCCGGAACGCCCGCTGCGCGACTGGGGCCGCATGCGCTGGCAAGATGAGGTGGCCTCCGTTCTATGGCTGTATGCGCGCACGCAGGACCCGAAACTTCTTGATCTGGCTGCTTTGCTGAAGAAGCAGGGCTACGACTGGCAAGGCATGTACGCCGATTTTCCTTTCCGGGAAAAAACCGACGCGAAGTTGCTCGAGGCCAAGGGTGGCGAGAAAGTCTTCATGGAGGACGACGGGCTGCAGGTACACGGTGTCAACGTCGCGCAGGCACTCAAGGCATCGCCGGTATGGTCGCTAATTTCGCGCGACGCGAACGACCGAGCCGCCATCCATCACCAGCTCACCATGCTCGACCGCTACCACGGCCTGGCCAACGGCATGTATTCCGCCGACGAGCATCTTGCCGGACGCAACCCATCGCAAGGCATCGAACTGTGCGCGGTGGTGGAGGCGCTGTACTCGTTGGAGGTAGCGCTAGCGATTACGGGCGATGCCGGTCTGGGCGACCGGATCGAGCGCATCGCCTATAACGCACTACCAGGCGCCTTTACCGACGACATGTGGGCACACCAGTACGATCAGCAGCCCAACCAGGTGGAATGCAGCCTGCACCGCCGGCCGTGGACTACCAATGGTCCCGAGGCGAACCTGTTCGGCCTTGATCCTCATTTTGGCTGCTGCACGGCCAACTTCCACCAAGGCTGGCCAAAGCTGACGGCAAGCTTGTGGATGGCCTGTGCGGACGGCGGCCTCGCCGCGACTGTCTACGCGCCCTGCCGCGTCAAAACGGTGGCGCGCGGAGTGTCCATCGAGATCGAACAAGACACCGACTATCCCTTCCGCGGCGACATCGCCATTACGATGCGACCAGCATCGCCGGTAGCGTTTCCACTGCGTCTGCGTGTGCCGGCCTGGTGTCGCTCCCCGTCGGTGCGAATCAACGGCGAGTCGACGAAGGTGAACGCCGGAGAAGGCTTCCTTACGGTGGAACGTCAATGGACTGCGGGCGATACGATCCACCTGTCGTTTCCCGCCGAAGTCGTTACCGAAACAGGCTACAACGACTCGATAAGTTTCAGCCGCGGCCCACTGGTGTTCTCGCTGCCGATCGGGGAGGCCTGGGTGAAGTGGCGCAAACGCGGCCTTACCAATGACTGGCAGGTGTATCCGACTTCACAGTGGAATTACGCTGTGAGTACTGGAAGCACCGTGGAGGAGCATTCGATCGGTGCGCTTCCTTTTGCTGGTGCGACACCGGCGGTGACGCTCACCGTGCGGGGGCGACTTGTGGCGTGGAAGGCGCAAGAGGGAGCTGCCGATCCTGTGCCTATGAAGCCGGAGATGGAGGGTGAGCCGTACGCCACGCTGCTTTTGGTGCCTTACGCTAGTGCGAAGCTACGCATTACGTCTTTTCCAGCCCTGAGCGCTTGAGGTTGCGCTTGGAGACTTGAGGTTAGAGGTGAGAGATATGGGCAGCGCCGAGCATTCATCAGTCAATGGAACGGCGCCCATTTTCTTGAGTGTCCCAAAATCCCCATAAAATCCCCAACCCAAAATCGCACGGTTGCGAGTGATTTATATGGACATCGCTATCGTTGTAGACGCTCAATAGGCCCACGTAGTGCCCGATCCAAGCGAACCAGTGAGTCAACCATTGGCGACTGAAGGTCCTGCCATTTTTCTGTCGGCATTCCATAGCCTTGGTCGAAGTCGATCTTGATCCGAGTAGCGACGTCACCGACAAGTTCTTCCCAGACCAGAGATCCACCGAAAGTCTCTTCTATCTGCGCCTTCTCAGACTGAAGAGTTTTGAAGGCGCGCTCCGTCTGCTCTCGTTCCTGCAACCGGATATAGCACTCAACGCTCGCCGAGTTACTCTGCACACGCGAAATCAACATGAAGCCTGACCGGCCAAGACCGCTAGTTAGCCAGTTGTCTTGAGTTGTCTTTCGGTTAGCAAGAAGATTAGTCATTGTCTTCGATAACTCAATGTATCTGGACCAAAACTGGCGGATCACATCAAATCTACCCGTAGCTACGCGTCTTTGTTCCTGTTCTTGGTCTCGCAAACGAATAAGATAGTCTTCTGTTTCCGGCAGAGGGATTAGCTGCGCTACGTCGATTATCACAGCTTCCCCTAGTCGATACGGTTTCAATCTGATGCATGCGATATCTAGACCACGCTTGTTAAGCCAAAGCACTGATGTGCTCAGCTCTTGAGAAAAGTCGCCTGCTACAAGCACGATTCGTACATCACCGGATAGCTCCTTTTCATCAATGCGAGAGATATTGAGGAAGGTGAGAATCTCTGTAGTGGCGCGGCCTAATGCATCGTCGCTCGGAAGCGTGTTGGCGTATGTCTGTATCGCGCGCTCAAGTGTCATGGTCGAGACCATTGCCGCGTAACGGATGGCTTGAAGTTCCATGTGACCACCATCTTCCGTCCGTTTCAGCTCCACAACAACAAGGCGAGCATCCCTGTCCAAGCAAAGGAGATCAATCCGGCGCGAGCTCCCGGACCAATCGCCAAACTCTTCCGCGAGAACAAAAAGATCCTGTCCAAGCGCATTAATATTTGCTCTCAATAGCCGCTGCAGATCGTTTCGCTCACGCAGCTTTTCGTTAGCGAAGGTCGTTTCAGGGACGACCATCAATGCCGAGTCCGTTACTTGATAGATAGCCACGCTAAGCTGCCCCTGCTTATCTAACTGTGGATGTGGGCTTGAGAAATCCATCATTCGATGGAACGATGTCCATTTCTTGGATGTCCCAGGCCTCTCTACTTATCTGTCAATCACGGACAATATCCATCCGGATATTGTCCTCCTAATATTTCAAGTGAAGGCTCCGTTCCAGTGATGAAATCTGAGCATTCATTGAGCACAAATCCCAGTGGCAACCTTGATGATCCCCTGAGGCAACACTCCCAAACAGTCAGCACCCGCCATCCTAGCAACCTTAGAGCGCGATGCACCTTTTCATCACGCAATCGATTTCCGGTGATCTTGGTCAACCAGAATTCACTACGCGTAGCTGGAAGCTTGAACATCGGGCAGTTATGCCCATGCCAAAAGCAACCGTGTATCAGCACGATAGCGTGGAAGCGCGGAAACACAAGATCCGGACGGCCAGGTAGATTCCTATCTTGCAGGCGATAGCGGAAACCTCTTGCATGAAGCCCGTGACGAATCAACATTTCAGGCTTGGTGTCCCGCGCACGAATACGACTCATATTGAGTCGGCGCTGCTCGACGGTTAGAACGTCAGCCACCCCGTAACCCGCTGAGTGCGGCTGGAGTATTCACGTCCAGGCTGCTACGCAAATCTTGCGAACTCATGCTCATAGTGATTTTTATGCCGTTCGATGCTCCGAACGATTCGCGCGCTCGGAGTAGGTGAGTCCCACCGAAGTGTTTCTGTTCTGCGTCAAGAAGCTACCGCCATCGATCGACGAGGTTCGCCCACGGCTTCCTCTTCTTTTACTGCCTTTCTGATTGTCTGCATCATATGCACAGCAAGCGCCTTCGCCATTAGCGGAGGGACTGCATTGCCAATCTGCTTAAAAGCAGGATTCATCGTACCGTGAAAACGAAAGCCATCAGGGAAAGACTGTAGTCGTGCCGCTTCACGCACAGAAATCGTCCTGGCTTGCTTACTGTCATAGTGAATATGACTGTAGCCATCCTTACCTAGATGTGCCATGAGTGTTCGCGCTGGCTGATCACGCCACATTTTTCGCCACTTGTTAGGGAACTTGCTTGCGTCATATGGAGGCACAACCGAATTCCAGAGCGCCTTATATTTGGTAGAGCCTTCTACTATTTCCTCACCCCGCGTTCGCGCTGCGGCCAGCCGCTCTCTGAACATATCGGTAGCATGCACGTAGGCTTCCGGATATTGATCGCCATTGTTCATACGCGCGAACAATTCATAGTCGCGTGGCAGATAACGAATAACGTGATCGACCACCCCTTCTTTGGGTGCCACATGACCAGACCAAGTGCGCATCAATTCTGCGTAGGCTGAGGCTTTCTTTCGGCTGTAGCCAACGGGAGTATCAAAACGCCTAGCTCCGCGAGCAATCTTACCCGTAGCAAGAAGCTCACGCGCATTGATCGCTGGAAGATCGCCCAATGCAGCTTCGGCAGTTACAGCTGGAGGCAAATCTTTGCTCGCTGGTGGAGGCGCGACATAGGAATGGGCTTCCTCCACAAGATTCCGCAGGGTTTTCAAAGCCACCGAGCGAGAACCTTCATAGCCTGGAGGTAATACCAACCAATTGGTTGGTGCAGGGAAAGAGACTTTAACCCCTAACTCCCGCCGATAAGCAATGAGAAACATTCTTTCGCGCATCTGCGGAACACCATAGAACGCAGCATTAAGCAGGGTGTATCCACAAACGTATCCCTTGCCCTCTAGCACCTCGCAGGTTTCCTCCGCAATGTTTTGGCCTCCATGGTTCAGCATATCGGGTACGTTTTCCATGAGCACAGCAAGTGGCTGGAACGCATCTACATATTCCAGATACTTCTTGTAGAGCTGTGCACGGGGATCGTGAATGAATGCCTCAGGATGTTCTTCAATTTCACGCAACTTTGACCTGCCGACACGTGCGAATGCCTGACATGGCGGCCCTCCAACCACGATATCGAAAGCATCTGCAACCTTGCCCAAGCCGAGCTGGCGGCAAAGATCAACCGGCGTGGTCTTCGTAATGTCGATCGGGCTGCAATGCTCCTCGACTCCTCCGTGAAAATTTAGACCATGTGTCTTTGCCGCATCCGGATCGAACTCAACCGCACCTTGTATGGCGAAGCCAGCTGCCTCAAAACCGAGCGAAATGCCTCCGCAGCCTGCAAACAGATCAAGAACGCGGGGCTTTGCGCCGGTCTGGAGGCGTGTCAGTTTGCGAAGGATATTCTCTTTATTCATGTATCAGATCCTTGTCGGGCTGACAAACGGAACGGTAGCTCCAGTTGCCCGTGGTGTTCCTCAAGAAACCGCTGCACCGCCATCCGGATCACCCAGGCAGATGACACGTGATTTGAGTCAGCGAGAACCTGAACCTGAAGATGAACATCTTCAGGCAGAACAACAGAGGTCCTGACAGTTTTACGATCAGGAGCAATGGAGCTGCGGGCCATAGGGGTACATGCCCTCTTCAATAGGTAGCGCCATTTTGCACCACAATGCATACTTATGCACCATTTTGCCGTCATGCGCATAGCTGAAATGCTGCAACGCAACAAATCAACCAGAAGGGAATGCCATGCCTCGCAAACTCGCACTGAAGCGCCTCACTGCCTCAGACTTGACCCTGTTTAAATGGCACTTTCACAATCGGCATGCAGGGAATCAGAAGGCATTTAATCTAGACAACCGAATACTGGTTGGCGCTCTATTTCCACATCTAGGAAAACCTTCTGAAATTCCCAATCCGCGATTTCCTATCGACCTCTATTTATTTGGCCCCGGGCTCGCACCAGCACATAACTTGCAGCGCAAAATTCTCAGGCAGGAGAAAAACTGGCGTCTAAATGGAGAGATGATCGACAACCCCGAAAGTGAGCCCAATCGTTATGACGTCTTGACTGAGGCCGACTTTGCGCTGTTCGAATTTTCGGGTGACGTAGTACCTACTACCGCGAAGATAACCTTTGTAGCTGCAAAAGAACCTGTGGACGCTGGTATACATGCGGAGCTGGCTCGTAGATATGGAACGGGCTCGATGTGGCTTCTAAAAGAAGACGAGATCGCGGAAGTCCTCGACGTATCCCGCCCTCCTCGACGCCACCCCCTGTACGACTGGATCGAAAGTGGAGCACTAGAAGATGCGGCATTAGGGGGAGCGGAAGGTGCAGCACACATATATGCCCGGCGGTCTGGCAGGGGTATCCGCCCAGAGGACTTCTTGCGCTTACGCCAACTCGCTGAACAAACAGGAGTCTCTGGCGAGGAACTGCTGAATGGGTACTTTAAACAGGAACAGCAGCTTGGAAGAATCGCCGGTTACGAATGGACATCTAGTATTAATGCCGTAGCCCCATTTGATTTCCTTGTTACATCGGCTGTGAGCGAAAGGCGGCTTGTTGACGCAAAAAGCACCACACTTGAATTTAGCCGTGCCATTCACCTTTCTTGGAACGAGCTGGTTATAGCAGTTGAAGGCCCCGATCCATATGACATCTTTCGACTCTATCGAGTAACAGAAAATTCTGCAAAATTAAGAATCGCAACGAACGTCGGAAGAGCACTTCGCAAAACCTACGAAGAGCTAAGAACTCTTCCCACGGGCATAACCATAGATTCAATATCTGTCCTGCCCGAAATTCTTCCTTTTTCCGACGAAGAAATTTCTCTGCAGATGACGAACTCAGAGGATGAGCGTTGATCGGAGCGCCTCTCGCACCCGATCTTTTAACGACAATACGGCGGGGAATTTTGGTTCCAATGATGCATAGGCAGTCACGAAACATATGACCTTGGGTTCAGTTTCATTAATCATGGATCTGAACCATCGCCCCTACGAATCTACCTCATGGCACACCATCACATCCTCGCGCGCGGCGCAGTTGACCCCCGCACCACCAGATCAGCCGACAACACCCGCTTCCGCGGCGGCACCTCAGGATCATTCAGCAGCTCGATTAACATGGTCATCGCCTCCCGCCCCAGCGCATTCTTTGGCTGGGCGACAGTAGTCAACGGCGGCGACGTATAGCGTGCAAAGCGGATGTCATCGAAGCCAACTACAGAGACATCCTCCGGCACCCGCAGGCCGTGCGAGATCAATGCGCGCATAGCACCGATCGCCATTTCGTCGTTAGAACAAAACACAGCACTAAACAATTGTCCCTGCGATAGAAACAGATCAATAGCGCGCTCGCCCGCTTCGATCGAAAAGTCGCCAACAGCAGTCAGCGCAGGATTGGCGGCAATCTTCGCCCGCTGCAGAGCAAGCTGATACCCCTGCTCGCGGTCCACGCAGATCGGACTCGACGATGGCCCGGCAATGAAGGCGATATCGCGATGCCCCAGCGTCACAAGATAGTCGACCGCCGCACCCGCCGCAGCAACGTTATCGATATAGACACTGGAGATCTTTTTGTCCTTCACGTACTCGCAGGCGTTAACCACAGGCAAGCGCCCATCAATGGGAATGGCCGGCACACGATGGGACATGGTGATGATGCCGTCGGCTTGGCGGGCGGCGACCATATCGGCGTAGGCCTGCTCGCGTACCAGGCTGCTTTGCGTTTCACCCAGTAGCACTGAATAGCCGTTCTCGTGCGCAACCTGCTCGATGCCGCGGATGACCTCCGAGAAGAACGGGTTGGCAATGTCGGGGAGCAAGGCGATGATCAGGCGCGTGCGGGCGGTGCGCAGATTGCGGGCCAACGCATTGGGGGTGTAGCCCAGGCGCTTGACGACCTCGTGGATGCGCTGGCGGGTCTCCTCGCTGACGATCTCGGGCCGCTGCAAGGCGCGTGAGACGGTTGCAACCGAAACTTTGGCGATGGCGGCAATTTCCTTGACCGTCCGGACACGCGCAGGCTGCGGCGCAGCATTCTTGTCCGCGCCCTTCGCACCTTGCCGTTTACGCTTGGATCCGTCCGTACTCACGCGTTCCTATCCCCTTTGTCGCCATTGTGCCTGGGACGATACCAGTCGGTAGCGCCCGAGAACGAGATGTCCAGGTGGCCATCCCGACCGATATTTGTGCAATGCAATGTAATGGATTACATGAAATCGTTGCGCCTGCATTTGCACATCTGTTACATACACTGCCACATTTCAAGCGCTCTACGACGAAGTCGCCTGTCGCGCTGAAGCAAATGCCGAACCTGTGAAGCAGCGAACACCAGTGTTTATGCGGATGTAATCGAATACATTTTTGCGATAGCGGTACCTCGGAGGGGAAGTGGCAGGCCAGTCCATAACGACCAGCGCCAGGGTGGGGACCCGATGAAGAAACTCGGCATGGGGCTTGTCGGCCCTGGCTTTATTGCCGCTCATCACCTGGATGCCGTGCGTCGCCTGGGCGACGTCGAGATCGTCGGTATCGCAGGTTCCAGCCTCGAATCCGCAAAAAAACGCGCGCGCGAACTCAACGCCGGGCGCGGCTACGCGAGTTACCAGGAACTGCTGGCCGACCCCGCCGTGCAGGTGGTTCACAACACCACGCCCAACCACTTGCATAGAGAGGTCTCCCTGGCGGCGCTGCGTGCCGGCAAGCATGTGATCTCCGACAAGCCGCTTGCCAGCAGCACGGCCGAGGCGCGTGAACTGTACGAAGCCGCGCGCCAATCGGGTGTCGCGCACGTTGTCACCTTCAACTATCGCGGCTACCCGCTCGTGCAGCAGGCGCGCGCGATGATCGCCAAGGGCAAGGTCGGCCCGGCAGTGTTCGTCCACGGTTGTTATTTGCAGGATTGGCTGACCGACGAGCGCGCTTATTCGTGGCGCCTCGACCCCAAGCTGGGTGGCGCCAGTTCTGCGCTTGGCGACATCGGTTCTCACTGGTGCGATCTGGCCGAGCATGTGACCGGTGCACGCATTACGGCCGTGCTGGCCGATCTGCATACGGCGGTGCCAGTTCGCGACGTGCCTTCCGCTTCGCCGAAGGCTTTTGCCGGCGCGGCCAAGTCGGCGCCACGGCGCAAGATCAAGATCACCAGCGAAGATGTCGCCAGCGTGCTGCTGCGTTTCGACAACGGCGCGCGCGGTTGCGTTACCGTCGGTCAGGTGCTGCCCGGTCACAAGAACGACCTGCGCCTGGAGGTGAATGGGCGTCTGGCGTCGGTGGCGTGGCGGCAGGAACAGCCCAATGAGCTGTGGATCGGTCATCACGCGCAGGCCAATACGGTGCTGACGCGGGACCCCGCGCTGCTCGATCCGGCCGCGCGCGGCTATGCGCATCTGCCCGCGGGCCATCCGGAAGCCTGGGCGGACGCGTTCCGCAACCTGCTGGCTGATGCCTATGCATGGATTCGGCGCGGCGGCACACCCGAAACCAAGCCTGTCGCGCTACCTACGTTCGTCGACGGCTATCGCAACAGCCTGCTGGTCGAGGCGATGCTCAAGAGCCATGCCGCAGGCGGCGTATGGCAGCACGTCGAAGACCCTCTCGAAACACCACGCACCAAGAGGAAACGCGGATGAAATGGCGCCTTAGATTGATGATGCTGTTCGAGTTCGCGATCTGGGGCGCGTGGTACGTCACGGTCGGCACCTGGCTGGGCCAGACGCTGCATTTCAACGGCAAGGAAATCGGCGCGGTCGCGGGCACTACCGCTATCGGCGCGATGATCTCGCCGCTGTTCGTCGGGCTGCTGGCCGACCGCCTGTTCGATACGCGCCGTGTGCTCGCGATATTGCACATCATCGGCGCCGTGCTGCTGGTGGTTGCCGCGCAACAAAGTTCGTTCGCGACCGTTTACGGCGCCCTTCTGGCCTATAGCCTCTGCTACATGCCGACGCTGGCGCTGACCACCTCGCTTGCCATGCGGCATATCAGGGATCCACAGGAAGAGTTCGGCGCGATCCGCGTGTTCGGCACCATCGGCTGGATCATCATGGGCCTGATCGTCGGCGCCTGGGGCGTGGAAGCTACCGCGTCGCCCTTGCTCCTGGCCGCTGGGCTTTCGCTGGTGATGGCGATCTATTGCCTCACCCTGCCCCCGACACCGCCGCTCGCGCGCGACCAGCGCTTCAAGATCCGTTCGGTGCTTCCGCTTGAATCCCTGCATCTGCTGCGCGATCGCTCGATGGCAGTGTTTGCGCTCGCCTCGTTCCTGATCTGCATTCCGCTGCAGTTCTATTACGCGTTCACCAACCTGTTCCTCAACGAGATCGGCGTGGTCAACGCTGCCGGCAAGATGACCGGCGGGCAGATGTCGGAAATTCTCTGCATGCTGCTCATCCCCTGGTTCTTCCGGCGCCTGGGTGTGAAGTACATGCTCGCCGTCGGCATGCTGGCCTGGGTGGTGCGCTACGCCTTGTTTGCCTTCGGCGCTCCCGGCGACCTGATGTGGATGCTGTGGCTCGGCATCATCCTGCACGGCATCTGCTTCGACTTCTTCTTTGTCGTCGGCCAGATCTATATCGATCGCGAGGCACCGTCCGCCTTGCGCGCCGCAACGCAGGGGCTGATCACTTTTCTGACCTATGGGCTGGGCATGTTCGTCGGCTCGTGGCTGTCCGGCGTGGTGGTCGATACCTATGCGCGGACCAACGCGCAGGGTGCCGCGACGCACGACTGGCACGCGATCTGGTTGATCGGCGGTGCCTGCGCGGCCTTCGTGCTCATCCTGTTCGTACTGCTGTTCAAGGATCGCAAGGCGACGACAGGTAGCCCTGTCACCAGCGCCAGCTGATTCGACACCCTCGTCCCCACCTGGTCTTCAGAGAGAAACGTTCATGATGACTCGCAGGCAGTTCCTGGCTCGTTCCGCGCTTTGTGGCACGGCGGCGTGGCTTACCCTTGGCGCGCCGGGAAAAATCCTTGCCGCCAGCGCCAAGGGCAAGACGCTCGGCATCCAGCTCTATATGGTGCTGAAGGCTTACCAGGACGACCCCAACGGCACGCTCAAGACGCTCAAGTCGATCGGCTATACCGAGATCGAAGCCATCATCACCAGCACGGCCAAGACGCTGCGCGATCAGTTGAACGAAGCGGGCTTGCGTTGTCCCAGCATGCATTTCGACAGCCTCGGTTTCGAACCCGGCATCGAAGCCGCGCACGTGCTTGGCACGCAGTACATCGTCAGCAGTATGCTGCCGTCGATCATGCAGAAGGAGCTGGCCGCGCAAGGCAAGAGTGCGCCGGAGCCGACCTACTCGCTCGACGAGGCCAAGCGCACCGCGGAGTACGCCAACCGCCTCGGCGAAAAGGCCAAACAGGCGGGCCTGCAATACGCGTATCACAACCACCATCTCGAATTTACCGACGTGGGCGGTGGGCAGACGTTCTACGACGTGCTGCTCAAGGAAACCGATCACAAGCTCGTGCAGTTCGAGCTCGACTGCGGCTGGGTGCACGCGGGCGGCAAGAACCCCGCCGATTACTTCAAGGCAAATCCCGGCCGCATCCCGCTGATGCATGCCAAGGATTTCCTGGCCGGCAACGCCAAGGATTACCCGGGCACGGAACTCGGCCGCGGCACGCTCGATTACAAACCGATCATGGCGGCGGCGGACACCTCCGGATTGAAGCATTGCTTCGTCGAGCAGGAAGGTCCCTTTAGCCGCATGAGCCAGCTCGACGCCGCACGCGTCGATTACGCCTACCTGCGCCCGCTGCGCTGAACTGTCTCAAGCTGAACTCATTCCGGGGAACCGCATGGAAAAGAACACATACGACGCCATCGTTGTCGGCACCGGCGTCAGTGGCGGCTGGGCCGCCAAGGAACTGACCGAGAAAGGGCTCAAGACCCTGGTGCTCGATCGTGGCCCCATGGTCAAGCACGGCGACTACCCCACCGCGATGAAAGCGCCGTGGGAACTGCCGTTCGCGGACGAACCGACGCAGGAAGATATCGCGCGGCATCCGAAACATACGCGTCCGTCGTTCTACGGCATCACGCAGTCCACCAAGCACTGGTTCGTCGACGACATCGACAACCCGTATGAAGAAACCCAGCCGTTCGACTGGTTCCGCGGCTATCACGTCGGTGGACGCTCGCTGATGTGGGGCCGGCAAAGCTATCGCTTCAGTGAGATGGACTTCGAGGCGAACGGCAAGGAAGGGGTCGGCGTGGACTGGCCCATCCGCTATAACGATCTGGCTCCCTGGTACGACTACGTCGAGCATTTCATCGGCGTCAGCGGGTCGACCGAACATCTGGCGCAGTTGCCGGATGGTCAGTTTCTGAAGCCGATGGAACTCAACTGCGTCGAAAAAGATTTCCAGGGCAAGCTGGGCGACAAGTTCAAGCGCAAGCTCATCATCGGCCGCACCGCCAATCTCTCCGAGCCGCTCAAGCACGACAAGAGTCCACAGCGTGGGCAATGCCAGTATCGCAACCTGTGCATGCGGGGCTGTCCTTTCGGCGGCTATTTCAGCAGCAACTCGTCAACGCTTCCCTCCGCGGAGAGAACCGGCAACATGACGATCGTGACCAACGCCATCGTCTACGAAGTGATCTACGACAACGCCAAGGGCAAGGCGACCGGCGTGCGCGTACTGGATGCGGAGACCGGTCATCAGACGGAATACTTCGCGCGTGTGATCTTTCTGAACGCGTCCACCTTCGGCACTACGCATATCCTGCTCAACTCCGTCTCCAGCCGCTTCCCCAACGGCTTCGGCAACGACAGCGGCGAAGTGGGCCACAACATCATGGATCACATTTTCGGCAACGGTGCTCGAGCGCTGGTCGAGGGCCATGAAGACCGCTACTACTCCGGGCGCCGGCCCAATGGTTTCTATATTCCACGCTACCGCAACGTCGGCGGCGACAAGCGCAACTACCTGCGCGGCTTCGGCTACCAGGGCGGCGCGAGCCGCAGCGACTGGACGCGCCTGGTCAACACACCGGCCATCGGCGACGAGCTCAAGCATGCTGCGGAAAAACCCGGCCCCTGGTGGGTGTCGATGATGGGCTTCGGTGAAATGCTGCCCAATCACAAGAACATGGTGACCCTCGACCACAGCAAGAAGGACAAGTACGGCTTGCCCGTGCTCAACTTCGATGCGATACACAGGGAGAACGAGACCCTGATGACCAAGGAGATGCTCAGCGACGCCGTGGAGATGTTCACCGCCGCCGGCTATCGCGATGTGAGCACCTTCTCGATGCAGGCCAATGTCGGCGCCGGCATCCATGAAATGGGTACCGCACGCATGGGCCGCGACCCGAAGACCTCGGTGCTCAATGCGTGGAACCAGATGCACGCGTGCAAGAACGTCTTCATTACCGACGGCTCGGCCATGGCCTCATCCGCCTGCCAGAACCCCTCCCTGACTTACATGGCGCTGACCGCACGCGCGGCCAGCCATGCCGTGGAAGAACTCAAGCGCGGCAACATCTGAGGAGACACGCCATGAACCGTCGTGAATGGTTGAAAAGCATGTCCATGCTTGCCGTGGGCGCGTTTGCCGCGCCGTCGTTGCTGGCCGTCTTCGATGCGCATGCCGCTTCGCAAAAGCCGGGGGCAGCGCCTCGCTTCTTCAGTCCGCCGCAGGGCAGCGTGATCGGTGGGGTAGCCGATATCATCATCCCGCGCACCGATACGCCGGGAGCGATCGATGCGGGCGTGCCGCTCTTTATCGATCAGATGTTCCATGACGTCTATACCAAGGCCGATCAGCAGCGTTACCTCACCGCGCTGGCTGCGTTCGACCAGGCGGGCGGCAAGCCGTTCATGCAGCTCGACGAGGCGAAGCGCAAGGCGCTGGTGACCAAGCTCCATAACGAAGCGATAAGCCATTCGAACCACGCCACGCTGTCACCCGCGGCCGACTTTGTACTGATGACCAAGAAGTTGACCATGCTGGGCTTCTTCATGTCCGAACCCGGCTGCACGCAGGTGCTGCAGTACGTCGCCGTGCCCGGCGGTTACAAGGCCGATATACCGCTGTCCGAAGCCGGCAACGGCAAGGCCTGGGCGGTTGAAACGGAACTGAAGATATGAAAACGCTCAAGGGCCCGGGCATCTTTCTTGCCCAGTACGCGGGAGATGCGGCGCCATTCAACACGCTCCCTGACATCGCCCGCTGGGCGGCGTCGCTCGGCTTTGTCGGCGTGCAGATCCCCAGCAACGACCATCGCCTGTTCGATCTGGAGCAGGCGGCGGCGAGCAAGACGTATTGCGATGACATCGCAGGCATGCTGGCCGAACATGGGCTGGCGGTGACCGAGTTGTCCACGCATCTGCAAGGCCAACTGGTGGCCTCGCATCCTGCTTACGATCGCTTGTTTGACGGCTTCGCGCCCGCGGCATTGCGTGGCAACACACCGGAACGCCAGGCCTGGGCGGTGCAGCAGCTCAAGCTTGCGGCGAAGGCGAGCCAGCATCTCGGCCTGACGTCGCATGCCACCTTCTCCGGCGCGCTGGCCTGGCATCTGTTCTATCCGTGGCCGCAACGCCCCGCCGGATTGATCGAGGAAGCGTTCGCGGAACTCGGCAAACGTTGGCGACCGATTCTCGATGCCTTCGATGAAGCCGGTGTCGATGTCTGTTATGAACTGCACCCCGGCGAAGACCTGCACGACGGCGCGACCTTCGAGCGTTTTCTCGACGCCGTCGGGCAGCACCCGCGCGCCAATATCCTCTACGACCCCAGCCACATGGTCTTGCAGCAGATGGACTACCTGGAGTTCATCGACTTCTATCACGAGCGGATTCGCGCGTTCCATGTAAAGGATGCCGAGTTCCGTCCGAATGGGCGGGCGGGCGTCTACGGCGGCTACCAGAGCTGGATCGATCGGCCTGGGCGTTTCCGCTCGCTGGGCGATGGACAGATCGACTTCGGCGCGATCTTCAGCAAGTTTGCGCAATACAGCTACCCAGGCTGGGCCGTGCTCGAATGGGAGTGCTGCATCAAGGATGCCCAGCAAGGCGCGAAGGAAGGCGCGGTGTTTATCCGCGACCACATCATCAAGGTCACCGAGCGCGCGTTCGACGATTTCGCCGCCACCGGCAGCGACCGTGCATTCAATCGCGACATCCTGGGGCTCACATAACCATGACGACCAAGTCTTCTGGCATCAGCCGTCGTACCGCGCTCGGTCGCATCGCTGCCGCCGCGGCGGCTGTCGGGGCCATGCCGTTGCTTGCCTCCGCCGATACCGTCGCCGGCAAACCCGCTCCCGAGAAAGCCGGGCCTGGACGCCTCAAACAGTCACTGAGTCGCTGGACCTCCAAAGCGCCACTCCCGGAACTGTGCAAGCATCTCAAGTCCCTTGGCTTCGTTGGCGTCGATCTGCTGTATGCGGACGAGTGGGCGACGGTGACCGACAGCGGCCTGGCGGTAACGATGGGTTATCCCGCCAAGCGCGATGACTTCATCACGATGGGCTTCAATGATCCAGCCAATCACGCCACCTTGCTGAAAGAACTGGAGACGACGATTCCATTGGCCAAGCGCGCCGGCCTGACCAACATGATCACCATGTTCGGCAACCGCAAGGCGGGCATCGACGAGCACCAGGCGATCGACAACTGCGTAGCGGGCCTGTCCAAGATCGCACCACTCGCAGCCGAGAACGGCATCACGCTGTGCGTGGAGCTGCTCAACAGCAAGGTCGACCACCACGGCTATCAGGGTGACAGCACCGCGTTCGGTGTCGCGGTGATGAAGGGCATCAACTCGCCCAACGTCAAGCTGCTGTACGACATCTATCACATGCAGATCATGGAAGGTGACGTGATCCGTACCATCCGCGACAACATCCAGTGGATCGGGCATTTCCACACCGGAGGCGTGCCGGGTCGCCATGAGATCGACGGCACCCAGGAGCTCAACTATCACGCTGTCGCCAAGGCGATCGCGGATCTGAATTTCCAGGGCTTCATCGCGCACGAATTCATGCCGTCGCGATCGGACCCATTCGATTCCTTTGCCGAGGCGTTCAAGATATGCACGGTATGAACTTTCATCGAGGAATGGCTTTGAAACAGCGAAGCGCGGTGGTCCTTACCCTTTTTGTTCTCGCATCGTCCGCATGGGCGCAGACCGATCCCAAGGCGACCGAACAGTGGGAGCCGGAGCCCAAGGTCATCGCGGCGGGCAAGCAGGACAGTGCGCCGCCATCGGACGCCGTCGTGTTGTTCGACGGCCGCGATCTCGCGCAATGGGAAACGTCCAAGGATCATTCACCCGCACTCTGGAAGGTGCACGACGGTGTGGTGACCGTCGAGAAAGCCACGGGCAACATCCAGACCAAACAGCACTTCAAGAACTACCAGCTGCATCTGGAATGGCAGGTACCCAAGGACATCACCGGCGAAGGCCAGGCGCGCGGCAACAGCGGCGTGTTCCTCGCCTCGACGGGGCCGGGCGACGAGGGCTACGAAATCCAGATCATGGATTCGTTCAAGAACAAGACCTATGTCAACGGGCAGGCGGCCAGCGTCTATAAACAGACCCCTCCCCTGGTCAATGCCATGCGCCCGCCGGGGGAATGGCAGACCTACGATATCGTCTGGACAGCGCCGGTGTTTGCTGCCGACGGCACGGTAAAGTCGCCGGGCTACGTGACGCTGTTTCATAACGGCGTGCTGGTGCAGAACCATACCCAGCTTACCGGCGAGACCTTCTATATCGGCAAGCCGAAGTACAAGCCGTATGCCGATGCGGCGATCAAGCTGCAGGCGCACGGCGATCATTCGCAGCCGATCAGCTTTCGCAATATCTGGGTGCGGCCGCTGGATTGATCGATGCGGGTGTGGTCGACAAGAGGTGCTGGCATCGGGTATGGGATGCGCTGACAATCGACGATGCCGGTAACGACGAATACCTGGCTATCTTGTAGGAGCGGCTTCAGCCGCGACCGATGACACCACGCCTTGCACGGTCGCGGCTGAAGCCGCTCCTACAAGATAGGTGGTTGTTCGAGGCGACCTTCACACGGATGGCTATCGCTCTAACGAGGCTGACGACGTGGTTGCCTCAAGGGACTCTAGGACATTCCGGTATTCATCAGATGCCAGCGCGTGGTTGGTAACCACCATCTCGGGAAAAGCCATACCTACGGCTTGCGCTTCTCGTAGCTGCAAAAGCTTGCTTTCGGCAGCGAGCGCCGCATGCGGGCGATTGATCCACAAGACATCGATCAGATCGCTGCCTAGATCAAAGATGTTCTTTTGATATAGAGCCCATTGCTGGGCTACAAACTCCTTGTCTTCTTCCAGGCAGTTTCCAGGGGCCGGTGGTCTGGGCCGACGAAACCAGACCGAACGAATCCTGATGTCTTGATGATCTTCCTGGTGCGCGCGCCAGGTCAGACCTTGATTACCGGCATGGATAGATGTTCTTTGCGCCAAGGCACTCAAGTCCGGCGCGGCAAACGAGGGAATATGTTGTCGTGCCGACACCCATTGAACTGCTGCAGCGTGTCGATCAAACCGTTTCGAAAAAAAAGCTACGGCTGCATCCATGAACATGATCCATTGTCAGGTATACGCTTGAGCTGCGACATAAGATCAGATAACAGAAGCCGTTCCATACTCAAGGTGGAACGGCTTCTGCGATAACACCATCATGTGGTTCGAACGAATCGACGGCCCATGATGGGCGTATCTACTACATCAGGCCGATACCACCCATATCCGGCGGATCAAAAATGGGCACACCCGTTGGAAGCGACATAAGGCAGCCTTTCGGGTTCCTTTCGGGCGTTTCCATTGCGACCAGTCGGCCGAACGGACGCACATCCTGACCTTGGCTTTCCATCATCAATGCTCCTTTGATGGTCTATGTAAAGACGGAATAAGACAACTCCGCCATCGCGCAGGTACGCGCGAATATCTACTAGATATAACCAAACCCTCACGGGCACACGTCATCCTGGAATAGGATCGCATTCAGCATAAACTGTGACGGATATTGCATTACACAGCGCAGTGATTTGCGAACACAAGATATCAATGGGGAATTTCTTGCTATTTAGTGTGCACGACAACAGTCGGGCCCGCTTATAATGGGCAATCCGAAATACAAGCCGCAGGCTGAAGCAGACATCAAGCTCCAGGCAGCCGTTCAGCTTTCGCGGTATCTGGGCAAGACCGCTGGACTAAACGACCCTTTACCCGTCATCAGATGCCCGGAGCAGAGGCACCATGGACAACATTTTTTGCGCACGCGTTTCCGCGGCCCGGTTCTGACGCACTAAACGCCGGTAACGCATCAAGCCAAGACGGCAGTCCAGCGCACTACCTGCCCCGACAACGGCCACACCGGGGCCTGTCGCTGATACTGCACATTCAGGTCCAGAATCAATCCAATCGCCATCATCGCGACGACGGTCACAAGACCTTAAACCAAACTGGCCCAGCCAATGTCAGAATATCCAGAGCCGCCTAAGCAGCAATGCCCAGAGCAGATCAATGACGCGAAGCCTCAAGCCGAAGCTCAACACTCCATGCATACAAAGCCCCTTGCCGGCGTGTTTCAAATTCAGGAATGCATCCCCTGACACGCCATACATGGTGCGGGCCAGAGATTGATCTCGAATTCGAATTGACAGCAAATTTCCCCTTATCGAGCAATGGCATTCATTTTGACACGACCTCATGTTTCTGTCGAAGATCTGGAAAATCGAGAGTGAACGCAGCCGTCATGATCACATCCATGGAAGGGGCCATATCACTCGTGGCAAAACAGGCCATGCGAGCCAAACAGCGTGGGACATATGGTGTTGGCGCACTACTGCTAGACGGGTCGGGGCAAATTTTACAAGAAGCTCACAACAACGTTATTGTAAATAACATACTGGCTGACCCGACAGCACACGCGGAACGGCAACTGGTGGACTGGTATTATGCCCAGCCACGGCACACCGTCCCCCCCGCGAAAGACATCACATTAGTTACTTCCGTGGATCCCTGCTGCATGTGCGCGGGAGCTGTATTGGTCGCCGGATTCAGGGTCATCGTCGCCGCGAACGACACACACGCGGGAATAAATTTCGACTTATCCGCCACTTTCCCGTCCCTGGCATCCACGGGCCTCCAAGAAGTGGCGCGCGAAACCATTTCATATCCAGCAGTAACCGGTGCCTCCAGCTTCGCACGATCCGCCAGCGGATCTCCCGTGGACAAGAAATTATTCACCCATCAATCCATCGACTACAAGATGCTGGAAAAATGTAATTCGACTTTCGAAGAAACCTTGGCAGTCATAAAAAATAAAGTTTATAACGATATCCCATCAGATCATCTGCTGGACATTTCAAAACTCCCGTCGTCTCATCCCATCATCGGTGCGCTGAAAAAAACTTATCCGCAGGCTCTTCAGTATCGAACGTCGTCACGGCATTCCCCCGATGCAGGTCTCGCCAAATACTTGAAAGCGGCGATCCATCTCGACATTGCAAACGGAGGGTACGGGAATGCTGTCGCGTTGCTTGACTATTTCGGCAACCTCATCTTGTGCGCCGCGGGAAATCAACATCGATCGCCAATCCACACGGCCTTTATGCGCTGTACGCGCTTGTACTCAAAGCTTCGGGCCAGCTTGAGTTCCTTTCCAGGCGTAGAGAAGTATCTTCACCCACCGAGATTCGGCACGTTCATTTTTGCGATCGGCCCGGACCATAGCGCACGAAGTTTTATGGATTTTGGCGCGTACGGATCCACCATTGAGGGCCCCCTTCCTGCGTCGAACCCATTTCAGTTTCAGTATGTTCGGCCATCGCTTCCTCAAGAGAAAATGAAGTGGCTGTGCTCACGCCTACCTCCCCTCTATAGCCAGGAAATACGAGTTAACCCGACGCAGGTGACCGATCGCATGCTGATCGAAGCCATAGGGTAATTTTGCCACAAGTGGCCGCCCACGCATCTTCGGGTGCACTACTCAATCGGTGGGACTCCACTATCGTTGGATAAAGTAACCTCCAGAGCTACGGGCGGCCTGGTTTTTTCGAAAATCGGGACCACCAGTGGAAACGCAATAAATATCAGCGAGAAGGTGGCCATGAAATAGTTTCCAGCGATCACTGCCACGACGAAAAGGAAGCCACCAACAACATAGTTTGGATAAAACTCCCTGGGCGTCATCCTTGACTCCTTGGAGGATATTTTCCATTCCGCAAAAGCGGACCATTCGAGCCGAAATCGCTTTGATACAAACATTCTAAACAATGCACGGATAATTGCATCCAGCGCCAATTTTCCGAAAGCCGGCAGCAAAAACAAAGAAAATATCTGCCGCATGACGATACGAACTATCGTCGCTTGCGCCACGGCCTTGTTGCCGCGAGCCAGTTGGGACAACACAACCATTCCGCTTGACGTAAAATCAAATGTCAGGACCATGGCAAGCGCGAATAAAAAATACTCGGGACCGGCCAGCAATAAAAGAAAGAGCTTCGCAGGAGCCTGCAAGCTGCCGAACATCAATTCCAGCAACCTCCAGACTTCAACATGTGTGAGCTTTTGCGGCCTGATATCGCGAAACTCCGCAAGGCGTTGCCTTACCCGACCTGGCAAGACCCAAGGCAACGATTGCCAGTCGCCTCGGTACCAGCGATGCAGGCGGCTCATCGTTTCTGCCACCGTCTCGGGGTTCTTCTCGTATAGGGCAGCACCTTCACTACTCCCTACGCTCAGAAAGCAGCTTTCGAGTACATCGTGGCTCAAAACCCAGCCCTCAGGGAACTGACCCGCCAGCTTCGAATGGAATTTTTGAACCGAGTAGATTCCTTTTCCGACATATTTTGTTTTCCCAAACAGGTCTTGGAAAACACTGAGCGGCGGAAACAGCGGGAACATGATCCATTGATAGATGTTCACAGGCTCGCCCGGTGAGGCACCAACCCCTGGCTGAATGAGATCAAATTTGTGGTTTTCCGGGTGAGAAATGGTCCCTATCAGGGAAATTACCGAGCCGCACGGCAGCATGGTATCGGCGTCGACCGTGATTACATACTGCACATTCTTCAAATGATCCGGGTCACAGTGCACGACGTCGAAAGCGCCCCGATCTTGACCGAGCAGATACTTATTGAGCTCCTCAAGCTTCCCTCTTTTCCGCTCTCGACCCATCCATACCATCTCCGTAGGAGACCAGGTTCGGAACCGGTTTATTAACCCGAACACGTTGGAGATGTTCCCGTTCAATTCATCTATTTTTTTTAACGTGTAGCTTAGGAGTTCAGCGTCCCCCTCGACTACGCGCTCATCGGCATCCTTGTAGTCACTGAGCAAGTGATAAGACACATTGCTACAGATGTTCGCGTAGTAATGATTTCTCAAATTCTCTATCAGACGATCGATAATCTCAAAACTTGACAGCAAGCATGGAATGACTACGACGGTCTTGGAGTCGGAAGGAACATCTTGCATTTTTATCGATGGGAGCACTCGCTTTGAGAGTACGACAGCAAATATCCAGCTCATGCAAGCGGCGGAGGTGTAGACGCTCAGAATCAAGATAGGAATGATGAGCCGACATGCCAGCGGATAGCCTCCATAACTGCTTGTTAGTAGTACGCTGCAGATTGCCAATAGGGCGGCAATCAACGGAAGCAATGTGAAGTACCATCGGGCGCGGTTCATGATCAATGACTTCTTCTTCGATTTATGGAGCGAAAGACACCGATTTCCGGTTGAGCGGCCAAACTGAAGACTGAGGAGACACGTGGCAGATTTCAGTTTTCTGTTTCGTGTTCAATCAGCGTCCCCTTATCCAGATGTAGCGTTTGCCGTGCATATTCGGCCGCCTTTGGATCATGCGTGACCATGACGATAGTCTTCCCGTGGTCGCGGTTGAGCGTTTGCAGCAGGCCAAGAACGTCTTCCGCGGATTGGCGATCGAGATCACCGGTGGGCTCGTCGCAGACGAGCAATGTAGGATCGGAGACGATCGCCCGCGCGATAGCGACGCGCTGCTGTTGGCCACCCGATAGTTCGGCCGGTTTGTGGGTAGCGCGATCGGCCAGACCGACGAGTTGCAATGCGATCGCCGCATTCTTCTTGCGCTGCGCGGCGCCAAGCCTGGTCAGCAGCAGGGGCAGCTCGACGTTCTTCTGTGCCGATAGCATCGGCAACAGGTTGTAGAACTGGAAGATAAAGCCGACATTCGAGGCACGCCATCTCGCCAGCGCGCTCTGGCCTAGGGCATCGATGCGCGTTCCGCCGATACTTATCCGCCCCTGCGTGGGCGAGTCGAGTCCACCGACGAGGTTGAGAAGCGTCGTCTTGCCAGAGCCGGAGGGGCCCATCAGCGCGAGAAAATCGCCTTGCGCGATATCGAGGTCAATATGGTGCAGAACTTCCACTTTCTGCTTGCCACGCTCGTAGATCTTGCTGACATCGCGGATTTCGACCAGGTTGTTCATGCTTGGACTCCTTATCATTATTCTCGGCACTGATTGGCAGCTGCAGATTGCAATAACACACGAAAACTTACTTACCAGACTTGACCTTGATCTTTGCTCCATCGGCCATCTCGACCGGGGGCTGTTTAATTACAAGAGTGCCGGCGGCCATACCATCGATCAGTCGCATATCGTTGTAGATCTGCCCTTGCGTCACCGGCTCGGCGCGTGCGCGATCGCCGTCGATCGCGAACACCGTATCCTTGCCGTCGCGCTTGACGACTGCGGAGACAGGTACCAGCACTCCCTTCGGGACTATCATGTTCACCGTTTTCGATGCCGCCTCGAAGAACGATACGCGCGCGCCCATGTCGGGCAGGATGCGTGGGTCCTTCGCATCGATACCGATGCGCACCTTTACTGTCCCCTTGCCACGATCGGCGGTGGGGACGATCGCGATCACGTGTGACGGAATCTTCCAATCCGGATAGGCATCTGGCGTGGTTTCCGCTGGCATGTTCGGCGTGACGCGGCCGATATAGGCTTCGTTTACGTCTACGTCCAGTTCCAGTGAATCCATATCGACAATGGTGCCGATACCCGTGCGCGTGAAACCGCCGCCGGCGGAGAACGGTGAGACGATTTCACCGATCTGCGCATCCTTGGTGGTGATTACGCCGTCAAAAGGCGCGCGCACCACGCAGTAATCGAAGTTGACCTGGGCTGCGATCGCGTTCGCATCCGCGGCCAAAGCCTGCTTCTGCTGCGAGGACAACTGCGCGCGTGTACTGCTGACCAGCGTCTGCGCCTGTTCAGCTGTCTGCCTGGGAACCAGACCCTGTTTGGCTAGCGTTGCATTGCGCGCCGCATCGCGGTTGTTCTGTTCGAGCTGCGCTCGATACTGATCGACCAGCGCATGTGCCGCTTTAGCCTGATCGATGGCTACACCCAGCGTGGCTTTGTATTGACGGTCATCCAGCCGCGCCAATACCTGGCCTCTCTTGACGTGGTCGCCCTCCTCGATCAGCACTTCGGTCAACGTACCGGTGATCTGTGCGGACACGGTGGCCTGACGACGCGCCGTAACATAACCGGTAGCCTGCAGCACTGAAGTATCGGCCCTGCTGGTGTTCGGCGCGATAGCTGCCGCAGCTTCCACATCAAAAGCCTTGGCAGACTCCACGAAGAAGAACCATACGCCCGCGGTAATCGAGATGAGCACTACAGTGAGCAGCAAGGCGATCCATGGCCAGCGCACGCTGCGATCTGTACGATGCTCTTTGTCGATCCGCAATTCTTTGAGCAAGTCCGACTTGTCCAAACCCTCTCCTTGATCCGATTCGAGGTGAACATCAAAACTGCAGTGAAGTCCGCTGCTGGCTTTTACGGTCAGCAGCAGCCTGGAAATCCTGGTGAATTCTCAACTCGCAGCAACACTCCCTGGATCCCAAGCGCCGCGCGATGACGAACGCCGACACTCCATCGAGATTTTATTGGAGCTTCACAGCCTTACGTAGCCTTGCGGTGTGCTTTTGTAACAACATACTCCACATGCTTGGATGGGCCAGTCCCTGGAGTGGCGGGAGCGGCCAAAAAAAGTTCACATTCATCGCCCACGAGGAAACTGTCGTGACCTGGTGAGGCCATCCGGCAGGAATGTAAATACATTCACCCGCCCGAAGAATGGTTTCCCAACCGGATAGTCGTTCAGTCCCAGGTGGCTGGTCGCCGATGGAGGCATTGGGGTCGAACCGATAGTGGGTCTTGCGCGGCAAACGACCGAGGCTCCAGCCGCTCCTGGGTGGGAAGAGCACAAATCGCTTCTCGCCGGCGACCTGCATATTGCAGTTTGGCGTGTCGTCGTAGTGCAAGCCGGACGACGATCCAAGAACGCCGCACCAGAAAACGGCAATCAGCGGCGGCGAGGCAAACCAACGAGGAGCGCTGACGTCATCGACCAGGGCGGAGCCTAATTGAGCGAGGGGCACATCGAGGTAAAATTTCTTGCCCGGATCGGCTTCGCCTATCGTTGCGTGCAGCGGGTCCGTTACCCATTTCAGATATTCGCGAAGGCGAGCTTTGATCGGAGGGCCAGGCTGCCGATAAATGTTCGACAAAGCATCGCCACATCGCAGCCATACCTCCCGATCACCGGCGGACGCGTTCAAGTAATCAATCGTCCAGCTAGGCACCGCCTTGTGCGGCGCCTGAGAGGGGAAAGTTAGAACTCGCGGCTCGCCTCCGAACATCGAAGGCGTAAACTCGTCAAAGCTAAGTCGTGGTAGCGGGTTCAGCCTCACACCGACTCCAATTCTTTGGCAACTCGCCGCGTCAAGGTGAGGAAATGCAAAAGCTTTCCGCACGGGTCCCCTTCGCGAGCGCCTCGCGAAGAAACAACGACGTCATATGGCACCACATCAAATGCACGTCTTCAACGGGTCCATAGGCGCCAATGGGAGTCGCAATAAGGCACGCACGATCCGCGAGTTCAAGCAGTGCGCCGCCATCAAATCCCAAAAAGGCAATCGTGGTTAGATTGTTTTCGCGGGCTATCTTTACGGCATTCACCATGTTGGGCGAGTTGCCGCTCGCGCTAACAACAAGCAGCACATCTCCTGGCTGCCCGTATCGCGAAACAAGGTGGCCTATGGCGTGGTCGTAACCATAATCGTTGGCGAAAGCCGTCAATAGGGCCGAGTTGTCCGTCAAACTGAAAATTCTTCCCTTTACCTGTCGTTGTTGCAGCACTTTTGTGACATCCGTCGCAAAATGCGACGACCATGCACTGCTTCCTCCATTCCCCGCGACAAACAATGTCCTTCCCTCGGACAGTACATTTGCAATGACAACGTTCGCGGCAGTTAGATCTTCCACCGGTATACAACGCAGCAACTGGGACATATTTTCGATGTACCCATGTGCAATGTCGCTGAAAAGAGCGTGCGAACGGTCTGTAGTCATGCGTTCCATGGCGTCAGAGTGGCTTTTCCCCGTAATTTAGCAGACTTGTGTTCCGTCGTAGTCTATTTGAAACGGTAATTCAGGCAGCATGCTCAACGCTGACCGCACGGCGGATTTTGAGGACGGCGGTGCAAGAAACAGTATATGCCCGCCCCCGCCAGCGCCCAACAACTTACCGCCTACGGCGCCGGCCTTAAATGCGTCGCGCATGAGCGTGTCAATTCTTCTACTCGAGATTTCCTGCGAAAGTTGTTGTTTTGCTTGCCATCCTTCGTTGATCGTCGCAATAAACCCGGCAATATCCTCACGGATTACAGATTCCCGACAACGGTATGCCAGATCGCGAAGTAATTTGACGCGGTCAACATTGATCTGTTGGCGAAGGCCGGCCTCGATAGGCGCCAGGATATCCCCCGATCGACGTCGCTCGCCGCTGTCAAAGATCAGGACATGCTCGCGAATATGTTCAATGAATCCCGCGTGGGAAGTTAGCGGCTCGATATTGACGGAGCCGTCGGAACAAAACTCGATGAAGTTCATCCCTCCCACCGCACAGGCGTATTGATCCTGCTTGCCGATGGGCAACCCAAGAGCACCAAGCTCGGTATCGCAAGCCAGTTTTGCTATCTGGGTTCGGGCCAATCGCTTGCCGGCAAATCCGTTTATCGCCGCAACAAGGCTTGACGTAACTGCAGAAGACGATCCTAGCCCGGCACCCAATCCCTCAAACGGGGGGATAATTGAAATGTCCAGCTGCGCGCTCGATAGCCCGGAAGACGCCAGGACCGCCGATATGCAGGCTTCATGCTTGCTCGCGCCGACACCAGCCCCGCTCCCATCGGCCCTATGTCGGACTTCGACCGTGACGTAATGATCTATGGCCGCGGACACAACGGCGCCCGGGCCCGCGAACTCGTAAAATCCGGGCAAGTCGGATCCACCGCCGACGAAACTTACGCGAAGCGGTGTTCGTGCGGTGCAACTCATGAGTTCTCTTTTCATCTGCACATGGCATCCACCAGCTCCACTAGCGACGGCGCAGTGTAATCAGCCTGAACGCGTTCGACCGCGCCCGCACCGTCGACGATGCGCCCGGTCACCAGACCAGCCATTTGCCCGGCCTCGATATCGCAATCGCTGTCGCCGATCATCCCGGCTTGTTCCAGATCAATGCCCAGCTCCTCTGCGGCCTTGAAGATCATCCCGGGACGAGGTTTGCGGCACTCGCATGCTTTGCGTAACCCGGTAATACCTTCTCCATGATGGGTCTCGGGATGATGCGGGCAATAGTAGATGGCATCGACCTTTGCATTCAGCAAAGTGAAATCCTGGAGGAGCTGATTATGCTGCCGGTTAAGCTCTGCCTCGTCGAGCATCCCTCGGGCAACAGAGCCCTGATTGGTAACAACAATGACGCGGACACCCAGTTGATTGAGGTGTTGAACGCCTTCGACAGCATCTGGCCGAAGTGAAAGCCTCGATATTCCCCTGCCCTTCAGATACGGCTCGGTCAGTACACCATCCCGATCCAAGAACATGCAGGTAAGTGGCTTTGACGCTCTGCTGCGCGCCTTTGATGCACGACGCTCCCAGAAGATTCTTCGCTCGACGGCCATGAAGCCCTCGGGGGTACCCATGTCGCGAACCCAATGCCTGCCCGGCAACTTCCAGCCATCAATGTGACGCCCCAACCTTGCTGCCGGACCGATGATGTCATGTACCAAGTCCTCGGATCTCTGAGTACCGAGCGTGCCCTCAAATAGATCTCGAGCGACTAAAAACAGAGCGGCTGGAGACCAGTTCTCCGCGCCAACGGCAGATGCCTGCATACGCCGGCGAATATCCACAATTCCATTGCCTTTCAGCATGGCGATATCGGCAGACGCCGGGTGTTCGGATTGCTTGAGTAGCATCCTGGCTCTCGACAAGCCAAGGGGCGGCCCAGAGAGAAACGCGTCGAGCGAACCGTCAGTCCAGTAGATATCCCCATAAGCGACCAAAAATGTCACCGGCAAAGCGTGCAAGATGCGGCGAACAGCCCCGCCTGTGCCAAGCTGCCCTGTCTCGATATGCAACTGGATATTCAACTCTGGCCATTCGGCACTGCAGAGGTAGCGTTCGATTTCATCTCCGCGAAAGCCCGCACAAATATGAACGTAGCGAACTCCGGCCGAAACCAACTTGGCAAGAAGCAGCGACAGAAAGGGTTGCCCCGCGATGGGCACCAAAGCTTTGTGCGTTTCATTGTTCAAGGGAGCAAGGCGTGTGCCGAAACCACCCGCCAATAACACCGCTGTATCCGTGATCATGAAGTAACACCAAAGATGACCAAAGTTCACGGCGGCGATCTGCGGCCACCACGCGCCAGGTTGATCGGAAAAACACTTCTACCATGCAGGCTTGAAGGAACCAGGGTAAGAATCAGGTCTCCGATTCAAGAATCTGCCTCAGTGTCCTGGCAACGTAATGCACCTGGTCGTCCGTCATACCGACATAAATTGGCAAACACAGATGGCGAGCACAAAAGTACTGCGTACCCGGCAGGAGCAACGAATGGGTGTCCGGGAATATGGGCTGCATGTGCAAAGGCAATTCGTAGACATATCCACTGGGCTGGACGCCGCGTTCTGCAAGCTGCCTATGGACCCATGCGCGATCATGCTCGGGCAGCACAACTATGTATTTAAAAAAGTTGTGTGATTCTGGCTCGAATGGAGCAACTGGGCAAATAGCCTTATGCCCAGCGAACTCTTTGTCGTAAATGCTGGCAATCTCGCGTCGCCGCGCCAAAAATCCATCGAGCGAGGCCAGCTGACGCAGCCCCATCAACGCGGAGACTTCCGGCATACGCCAGTTGTATCCAAGCGTTCGATGAACATTTACGTAGATGTCATCTCGAACCTTGCCGAACTCACGAAGCGAACGCATATGCGTCGCAAGCTCCTCATCATCGGTAGTAACCATACCGCCTTCGCCGGTCGTCATGACCTTGGTCGAGAAAAAACTGAACCCCGCTGCACGACCAATAGCTCCTGCACTGACGCCAGCCAGGCGCGAGCCATGAGCTTGCGCCGCGTCCTCGATCAAAGGAATGCCTCGTTCTTCGCAGATCGCTCGCAGAACGAACGCCGCGGGAGACACGATGCCACCGATATGCACGTGCATCACCGCCCCCGTGCGGTCGGTGATACGCGATCGCACGCTCTCAGCCGACAGGCACATATCATCGCCGCAATCGGCAAACACGGGCTCGGCTCCGGCGTTCAAAATGGCGTTTGCTGTCGCGACGAATGTGTTTGAAGGAAGGATCACCTCCCTTCCCCGCAGGTCAAGGGCGCGGCAAATCATTTCCAGGGCGGCCGTTCCGCTGTTGCACGCAACCGCGTATTTGACACCTATCTTCCTGGCAAAAGCCTGCTCAAACTGCTCTCCATACCTATGCATGGACAGGAACGATTCGCCTTGGAGGATCTTAGCGAAGTGTTCCGTAATGAAGTCGATATCTTCCGCAGAAAAATAGGGTTGAGTTGCACGGACTATCATGTGGCTCGCCCCTCTTGGGCCAAAGCGATCGAGGCACAGACGAAATCGATGTCTCGGTCCGATAAACTCGGTGCCGAAGGCAAGCAAACTCCCGTGCGATACAACTCAGACGTCACCGGGAAGTCCCCCGTTTGTCGATATGCGGGCTGCAGGTGCAGCGGCATGAACAGAGTGCGCGCACCGATTCCCCGGGCGGTGAGTGATCCGATCAGCGCGCTTGCGTCATCGACGAAAACGACCACACGGTGCGGAACGGCGGCACAGTAGGTCGGGAACTCATACATCCGACAGTCTGGTATCGATGCAAGCTTTGCAGCATATGCCTGATGGATCTGCTGTTTCCTTGCGACAAAGGTTTCCAATTTCGCCACCTGGGCGACGCCCACCGCAGCCTGCAGCTCCGTCATCCTCAGGTTATAGCCTTGTCTCTCGATGAGATCCGTTCCGCGCTCACGCCTGCCGTCATGCTTGTAGATGTTGCATTCGGCTAACAAGTCGTCATTGTCCGTAAGGAGCAAACCGCCTTCACCGGTGGTAATGGTCTTGTCTGCAAAAAAAGAAAGCACCGCGAAATCGCCGTATGAAGTGATTCTTTTTTTCCGGCAATTCCCTCGCAGGGCAGGCGCGCAATCGTTGATCAGATGCAATTTGTGCTGCTTCGCGTATTCGTCGATAGCGTCCAGTTCGCCGCAACTTCCATACAGGGCGACATGCAGGATTGCCCTGGTTTTCTTTGTACGTACAGCATCTATCGACGCCAATGACAAGCACAATGAGTCTTTGTCTACGTCGGCAAATACGGGAGACGCGCCAACCGCGCAGATCGCATTCGCGTCGGCCGAATGGGTCAAGCTCGGGACAATGACTTCGTCACCGGGCCCAATTCCGAGTGCACGCATGCCGACGATGAGGGCAGACGTAGCGTTGCAAAGGGCCAGCCCGTGGCGACGTTCGCAGATTTTCGCCAACTGATCCTCGAATAGCGAAACATACTTGCCTTCCGACAACCAGTTACTACGAATAACATCCGACAGGAGCTCGATCTCTTCTTCGCCAACCGATGGCTCATAGCAAGGCAGCGTCTCTCGCGAGATGCGCGTTAGATAGCTCATCCGTGCTGTGCTCTTTTCGTTCATAGATACTCGACCCCCCGCGGCAGTTCCTGATTCAAGCCTCACTCCGCAGTATCTGCAGGTACTGTGACAAAGCGATATGGAAAGACAGCGGTGCAATTCCAGAGGCACGCTTGATTTTCTCTATGGACATAAACGGCAAGCTCTCCCCCTCGGCCTTGTTTGAGGAGAATTCGACTTCCGCGCCCAGAGCCTCTGCAATACTACGCGCGGCTTCCGCCATAGTGATGTGCTCGTCGCCACCGACATTGTAGGTTCCAGGCGGAATACGCCAGCTTTGGAACACATACTTGACAACACTGTCGATATCGATGAACTGCATGCGCCGCCTCCCCATTCCCCAGACTTCAATACGGTGCGTACGCAAGGATTCGTACGCCATATGCACGATCGAATTCGGATGGCGTGCGTTCCCTTCGCCAAATACCGAGCCCAATCTCAGCACCACGGTGTTAGGGTGATGTCTCAAGAACATCTGCTCGAAGAACAGCTTCGAGAGGCCGAAATGATGCGATGGCGAAAGGCAAACCTCTTCGGTGAATGTCTCTTCCGAATTCAGTCCGCTATAGCAATACGACGAGGAGAAGTACACGAACCTCGCCTGTGGATAAGAGCGCAGCGCGCGTAAGATGCTCGTCGTCGCTATGGTGTCTTCTTCAAAAGCTTCGAGGAAGTCATTTTGATACCGCAAGGCCGAATGTGTGCCGCAATGGACTACGACATCTGGGTGAAATGCTCCGATGCACTCCGCAGTGCCACGCGCGTCCCTGAGCTCGAGCTGGATATCCTCAAGGGAACTGCCGTCATGCAAGCGGTCTGCGGACTGACATTCGAAGCCGCTACCCCTGAATGCCTTTACAACCGCATGTCCAATGTATCCGGCACCACCAAGCACAAGAATGCGCATCGAAGCCTTCTCATTCATGATTGAAGATCGTCTGCAATCGGACGCACCGAGAAAGTGGACATGAGCCTTCCCGACTTACCCTCGGCCCGCAGTCGAACAATGCGAGAGGACGGTTGCGATGGTCGCGAAACCTCGAGTGCGCCCCCGCAATCTCGTAGCGCAACAAGGACTCGCTGCACCGTGTTGTCGCCCGTCTCATCGGGGTGGGGACCATCAAATTACCACCTCCAGCGAATCGAGCGATAGCGCTTCACAGGGAGCAGCCTCCTCCTGCGGGTCTGCCCGATTTCTCGCCTAGGAAGCCTGTGAGTTAGCGAGCGCCTCCAACGGCGTAAACGTATGCTTGATCAGCTTGTTCATACGTGTGGCGACTTCACGGGCAGTAAGCGTAGGTGCATAACGAAGCATTAGCCGTCCGCGCCCTCTGTACCACTTGTCGTCCCAGATGATGATGGCATCCGGAAAATACCGTGGCAGCCCGGATGCCAGACCCTTGAGCGTATCGCGAGCAGCAAGGGAGGAATCATCTTCTATGTGAATCTCGGTGCCCACATAGTCCTTTTCCAGGAGAAACTCGTAGTGAAGTCCACGCGGCCAGTTTGCTGGCATGACTCTACGAAAATGACCAAATCGGCCTACGGCTGTCAATTCATGAGGCGCCGTCTTGTTGAAAATCTTGACGATTGCTTCAAGGTGTTCATTGACGGGTTCGCGCTCACGCGAAACGTCAAAGATGCCTGCAGGTATTCCGACGCTTCCTTCAATCGCCGTCAGCGGGCTTCGCTTGGGGATCATGTCGAAGTCGCAAGTGTAGGCGCGCAGCTGAGCCGGGCTAAATTTGGAAGAGCCCTGGCGCCGTTGAGCGAACGCCAGAAGAAGTGTCAGCCCCCTTCGATAGTGGCCAAAATGCAAAAAGCTGTTATCGAACGACGCTGCCCCAATCGTTTCCGACAGCATCGAATTGAGCTCGTTGGCGATAAAGTACATCGCATGCACATGCTCTCTTCGCAGCTTGAATCCAAAATGCCAAGCGAACATGGCCATCTCAAATAGATGGCCTGCATAGTAAAAATGATTCTCGACAAGATGGTCGAGCACGATACTTTTGCGCAAAGAGCCGATGGTTGCTCTTACGTCGGAGGAGGCAGACAGGTCGCCTCGATTGGCCATAAGAATCGCGGCCAATACGAGTAACATGTCGAGCTGCCCGGATAAGAAGTACTGAGCTTTCCCTCTATAACGGGCAAACGCCGGGATAGTCGCGGAAACGGCGCAAAGCCCTTCCGTCAGGTGAAATTTTCGGCAAACGCCGAAAGAACCGGAAACATGCGACTCCAGACCCATCTTGAAGAGGTCCGCGACTGAACATCCCTCTCCACTCAGATCGAATGTCTTGTTCCATGCCGAACGCGAGAGCCATGGAAGAGCAAACAGGAGATGCCCGAGTTCTTCGGTCTGGTCACTCGTTATCTCAAGTCTCGTGCTCCCGCGTGCAAGTGCATCGAGCGTCAGCTTGGTATCGCCGAGCTTTCGGGTTCGCGAAATTCCCGCCATAAAAGCATAGGCAAATGTCTGCCACGGATGGAAGTCTCCCTCTGCATGCTTCTGCATCACAAAATGAGTTCCGCCCTTGCCCGGTTGCGCAAAAGGAAGCAAGCGATCAAGCAGGCGTTTCCCCTGGTACAAGGAGTCGCCCCAGCCATTTATGACATGCGCCAGGTGCGGCAGGCTGTCGTGGGCAAGGATCTCCGGAAGGCTGCGTGACATTCGGATGTCTAACAGCCGACCTGCCTGACGAGCACGCTCAGTATTCAACTCTGGGCGAGTGCCCAGCGCAAATTGCACAAACTCCGATATCCGAAGCTCATCCGACGGCTGAAGCGTTACGGGCCACCAATTACCAGCAAATTTGTTCGATTGCATTAAATTTTCCGATGAAAATCGTGATGAACTGCAACGAAATCACGAGCCTCGCAAGGCTTCGATAATCGATAGCCGGCTACCGCGAATCGCGGGCAGCAGGCCGCCCAGCAAGCCTATGCCTATGGCCCAAAGTGAACTGATGAAAAGTAGCTTGGTAGTCACCGCAAGCGGGAATATATATCCAACCTGCGTGACTTGCAGCCCATTGAAGAAAAGGCGAACTGCCAGGAGCCCCAGCCCTGCACCGAGGATTGCGAGAACCAGCGTTTCCACGACAATCGCCAGAATAATACTGAATCCACCGTACCCCAACGCTCTCAGCGTTGCGATTTCACGCCGACGACCATCAATAGTCGCGTGCATGGTGTTGATCGCGCCCAGTACCGCTCCGATCGCCATCAATCCTCCAATCACGTAGCTAACGTAGTTCATTGTACGCATCACTGGCCCAACATCTTCCTCCTGAGCCTCCGCCTCATGGCGCACATTGACGTTGAGCACGGGGTTGCTCGCCAGCTGCCTGGCAAAGTCACTGAACGACTGTGCGTTAACCAGTATGGCCGAGATCTGCGAGAACTCCGGATTGCTTCCGTCGTAACTCAAGTTGCGAATGTCTGTCAGCATGGCATTGTCCAGAATGCCCCTGGCCTGGAAGTGGCCCACAATTGTCCAATCTGCATTACGCAATCTTATGGTCTCGCCCAACCCCAGATTGTGATACTGCACTGCCGCGTCCTTGCCGACTATGATCTCTCGAATGCCGGATCGGAACATGCGCCCATCCAAAAGCTTCAGCTCAGGATGAACAGGGAAATATTGCGGGTCTACACCCGTCAAACGAATATCCACGCGTACGTTGTCGGTGACGCGACGGCCACGCACACTAACGTTCAACTCACCCGAAGCGAGCGGCGCGCCGCTATCGCCACGCCCGATCTGCGGCAGGCTCGCAATGGTGCCAAGTTCATCACGCCCCAGGTGACCACCCCCCGTCGATCGGATGACGACTCGATCAGGTCTGGCACTGCTCAAGGCGAGTTCGTGAACTCCTTCACCCATTGCAAGCATGGCCGACAAAACAGCCACTGCGACGCCGATGCCTAGAGCGATGACGATCGATGAGCCTTTCCTTTGCGGCAGCTCTTTGAGGCCCAGGACAACCAGCGCAGAAGTCTGTCTGAGAACACTCATATCGTAGGCTCTTATCGATCAGCGAGTGCGTCGACGACGCTGAGTTTGAATCCGCGCCAAGCGGGTAGCGCCGCGCATGCCAATGCGATCGACAAGGCCAGGAGTACGGCTGTGCAAATGACGGACAGAGGTAGCGATATCGCGCCAAAATCTTCCGTATATCGGTTCGCCAGCGGGAAAAGCGCGCGCGCGATCAAAAGTCCACACAACGTACCCGCGATAAAAAGCAGAAAGCTCTCAGCCAGCACGAGATACGCAACTTTTCCGTTGGAAAACCCCATCGCTTTCAAGATGGCAAATTCCGAATAGCGCTCACGAAAGGACTTCATCATCAGCGCGAAAACTGAAAACAACAAAGCAATCAACGAAGCCAGAGTGACTGCGTTTACGATGAAGTTCAGATTGCCGAAGGACGCCAACTGAGACTGAGCCAGATCGCGGTCCTGATCGGTTTGGGTTTCATGGTCCGAGTTTGCGAACGCACGATCAATTGAATCCGCTATGGCACTTGCTTGAGCAGGATCCGATACCCTGAGCGTATAAATGGTGACCTTGTCACGATTTGTCGCTCGCAAGTCGTTAAGGTAGCTGTTGTTTGCGACGACAAAATTATCCAGCCCGGCAGCGTCTCTTATCGTAAAAGTCCCAACGATGTCAAAAGTCCACGTCGTAACACCTGTGGTTTGCTGCACGCTTGTATGGATTGGAATGGTATCGCCCACTTTCCATCCGTAGCGCTTAGCCAAGGTTTCCCCGACGATTACGCCGCCTTTTTTCCGCTCCATGGCGTCGAGATTCGAGCCGTCAGTTTCAAGCTTACGGCGCAGGGACAGGAACGCCTTTGGATCGGTTGCAATAACAAATACCGGCTGTTTTTGATTCTGAAAGTAGCCATTCAGGTAGTTGTTGAAACCGACGACTGAAACTCCCGGTATCTGCTGGAGCTTGTTTCGATAGGCAATCGGCAGGGGATCGTGCGTGCCTCGACTTTGTACATCAAGGTTATCGGCACTCATTTTGGTAATCAGCTCGTTGACGCCGCCGTAGAGTCCTTGCAAGAGGCCAAAAATGACAAAGGCCACAAGAATCTGCAAGAACATCAGTAAGGTACTACCCGGCTTACGGCGAAAACCAGACCAGATCAATGGAAGAAACTTCATACTTTTCGCTTATTGAGCGCCACTTCCAAGGCAAGCTTGTACTTGGCTACCGAGGGAAAAGTACGGAAATTCAAGATGGCCGCCTTTGTAAACAGATAACTTTACGGAAGCTGGAGCCCACGCATATGAGGCAGGCTGGCGACTGCAATTTCATCCGGCGCCGATAAAGTCCTACAGACAATAAGTCTCCACAAGTTCGCATCGCGCACGAACTTGTGGAGGATGGTCCGGTAAAACGCAAAGAGGTTTAGAGCCTCGGCTGTGCGGCGCTGCTGGCGCCCTTGGCCTTGCTATTCCCATAGGAAATCACTTCGTAATTTTCTATGCCGCTGCCACAGCAACCCTGATAGCAGCAACCCAACAGCAAACGTGCGCCGGAAACCTCGCCCAATTCAATGAGCATGGCATTCTTCGCGCTCACCTTCGAACTCTGATTTGCCTTCTTCGACATTCTAGTTCTCCAAGTAGTTGATGCATCAATATCGACCATGGTGATGCCACGAGGGAACTCGAACGGTTAAACAGCCATCCATGACGCGGCCGCGTCTGGACATAGTCCCACTCGCACCCGACAACGTAGCTCACCCTCAAAATGGCGTCAACCGCAAAAATGTGGCGCCGCTCACGTCGACGGCATTTGCAGCAGGCCTATGATTTAACTGCCTTAATTACTTTAATATCACCATCCGGCGCATTCTCGAAGACGATTATCTGGACAAACCCACGACGAATGCCCCGGAAGCTGCCAGGGGCCGAGTGCCACTCAGACAAGGCCGGCTATCGCGAGCCAATACAAGCCATATCCCGCGCCACAACTGGGGTTGAGTCACAGAACCGGTCTCCGGGCGAGATCCAAAGTGTGCGCCAGTAGCTCGTAAGACCGTAACCGAGCCCTTTGATCGTGCACAATCGTAGAGACCATGATCTCTTCGACTTCGTTTTGCTCAGCCAGGCGTTTCAGATCGTCGACGACATGCTGCGGAGTCCCATGGAAGCAAGAGGCTGCACCGGCACCTGGGCAATTGCTCAATTGTGTCGCTGCCTCAATGGCATCCGGCACGTAGAATCGATTGCTCGTCCGCATCTGGTGAAATACGGCCCTGGTTGTCGATGCATGCTCTGCCGCTTCTGCCGCAGAGTCCGAACACACGGCGCTCACCGCAAGCAACGTCTTGGCACGCTCGCATCGGATACTCGGTACAAAAAGCTTCCGATAGGCGCCGACCGTATCACTTACACCGTCTGGCGCCAGGAAATGCGCGAACGCATAGGGTAGAGACGAGCGCGCGGCAAACATCGCGCTTCGAATACTTGTACCCAGAACCCACACTTCCGGAGACCTGGGAGTCGAAGGCACAGCGCCGACATCGGACGCCCCGCCCCCCTCGATCTCGTGCCGCAGAAACCGAACGACTTCATGTACTTTGGATTCAAAATCCTCGCGCGGCGACCCCGATGAAGGCCCGTCCGGCCGCAATGCCAGCGTGGCCGGAGGGTCGCCGCCAGGCGCCTTCCCTAACCCCAGGTCAATTCGATCCGGGCACAACGACACCAGGGTACGAAACGATTCCGCCACTTTCAGCGGACTGTAATGCGTAAGCATGACCCCGCCCGTCCCCAGACGAATTCGCTTGGTAAGCGCGGCGACATATGCGACGAGAATCTCCGGCGCGGACGAAGCGAACGCCGTCGAGTCATGATGTTCCGCGAACCATAGGCGGGTATATCCGCAACGATCGGCGAGGCGGGCTAGCTCTAATGATGTATTGAGAGCTTCAGTTGCGGTACTTCCGGCCGCGACCGGGGCGAGATCCAGAACCGACAGATTCAAATCGCGATTCTCCGATGAAATGCCAAACCGTGGACCCGAGAGAAGACGGTGAGCCTACCGCCGAAAGTGTTGCAACATTTGCATGACCGCCTTTATTCCGACGGGACCAACCTGAGCAGAATGCTACCGCTGTTCGACGTTCGCTCCTCGATAGCGACCCAACTACTCGCATCGCGGTCAAAGGTCCCGTGAAGATCGCCTGCCATATAGTTTACGAGCGCCAGCGAGAAGTTCTTCGATTGCGTGATTGCCTTTGTTGAAATCTGGGAGCTATTCGGTGCCTCCGACTCATTGGAGACGTGCTTTACGCGCCCCCGCTGGGTCCGCCGCATCCCGCACAGCAACTGCAGACGAACGATCAAGTCGATATCTTCCCATCCCCACCCGGCAAGGTCCGAGTTCATACCACCGGCTTCGACAAATCGCTCTCTGCGTACGCACAGCACTCCCGGCGCCGACCTGCTATAGGGGGAAAACCCCTGTCGACTTGTTTCTACGAATGCAGATCTCCCATCGGCGAGCACGATCTCCACGTGATGCGAGATTGAAGCCACCTTTCGCAGGCTCGCGTTTCGCCTGGGGCTCTCAACGACAAACTCCGGGGTCGCGAAAGTACTCCTGTTGGCACTTTGCAAAAGAGATGCAGCGGCAGGCCCACCAAAGACTATGTCGTTATCGAGCAGAAGAATATTCTTACCAACGGCTCGACTCACCGCCAGATTGATGGCAAGGCCCTTGTTGAATGAAGGCGCCGCGATGTCGATGATCAAGGCATCGTCAATCTTTGCCCGTGCAATCGACTGCTCGATGAATGACAAATCGCCAGAGCAATTCGCGATGATGAGCTGCTTCGCTTTCGAAAACAACGTGTTGCGATTGGCTCGAAGCGTCGTCGCCAGTTCTTCGCGATCGGCCCAAGGAATGATAATGCTGCTTTTCATTCTTTCAGACAGGCGCGCACGTTAGTACACCGAGACGAACCAGTTCCTGCAATTCGCTCAAACTACTTCCACGGCGCAACAAGCGTGACGCAGCCATACCATCCTTTCCTATAAATGAAAGAACATCCCGCTGTTTTTTCGATACCTTGATGGATGCGCTCCACACAGGATCGTTGATCCTGATCGCGCCGCGGGCACCTATTACCAGATCGGCCACGGTCCGAAGCAGGGAGCGAGGCGTGACGATCGGCAAGTCCGAACTGACATATGCACCTACAGGAACAGCAACGCTGTTCCATTTCTCAAACTTATGAGTGACGCGACGATCAGTGACGACAGTGGGCGCCCATGGCCTGGCGTTGCCGCTCACGTCCGAAGGGCGATGGCGTATCGCGCGGAGCACGATTGCCTCCAAGGTACGGCATGCGGCAGCCGTCGCCAGGTGCTTGCGAACATAGCGCCGACCTTCGCGTCGCATTTTCCGGCTAAGCTCGCCATCTGCAAGAACCAGTTTTACCTTATTGAGCATGCTCGCCCAGTCCGCGCGAATTCCACTCAACGACAGCCAGGTCGGCTCAAGCAAGGACCCGCCACTATCTTCTACCGAATCCTTCAGTCCCCCATAAGCTGTAGCGACCACTGGCGTGCCGCATGCGAGGGCCTCAAGCGGAACATAACCGAAGTTCTCATCAACGCACATGGTCGGATGAACAAGCACATCCATCGCGTTGTACACGATATTGAGTTGACTAAGTTCAAGCGACGAAGGCAGCAGCTTCACATGTCCGCTCAGTTCGAGTTTTTCCAAACGGCTTAAGATGAATTCCCTGTAGTTCCCGTCATTGAGCCCTGGATAGTCTTTCCAGAAGTCGCCAACAATAACGCCAATGACGTCCTTGCTCTCGGGTGCACTGCGAAGCTGCGCAAGCAGGTCGAGAAACACATGAAGATTCTTTTCCGGAATGAGTTTGGCGACGAAACCGACGACACGCTGTTCCGGGTGGAGTCCGAGCGACATCTTCGCTTGCGAAGTCGGCATCTTGAAGAAGCAAGAGGTATCGATTGGATAGCGCAACATCTCAAATTGCGCAGTACGAGTCGGATCAATCCATTGCAGAATGGATTGATCCGACTCGCACGTCATCAATAGGCGCTCGTTGTCGCGTAGCCGCGGAACCAACTCCCGCAAATTGTGGAAATCGTGGATGGCCCCGCCCCATACAGGATACAAGAGGGGTTCGTGCCGGTCCGCCAATAACGGAGAGCCAAGTTCTGGGGAGAACACAATGGCCGCTTCATGCCTCATCCTGGACGACAAGAAGTCCTGCAAAGTCGGATAGGCTTGCAATCGAAAACTCTTCGATAAGGCCATCACATAGAACTGATACGCCCGCTTCAAGCTGTGCCAAGCCGGCGGGGGCTCGCCAATCAATCCGATGATATGCGACGACTTGTGCCTACTCATAGGTTAGTGCAACATCATTGTTTTTGTGGGGCCATTGCGATAGTACGCAATGTAGTGTTCGTTGCCTGAGCCAGTACTCTCGATAAATGTACATCGATTCTCGAGGTCTCGCATCAACCGACATAGATAGAGATGTATGCCAGCAAGTGAGGCCTTGACCCAGTGATTCTCACAAACAACCCCTCCAAGGAAATCGCGGAAGCTGCCCAGAAGATCGGCACCGCCATGATTTTGTTTTGGCATTCCTCGCGCTCGACGCACCAGACCATGCGTGATTTGCATCACAATCTCGAAGTCCCCATCGATCTGGCACAGGTTGCTTGTTACTATACACCAAGCGGTCAACCCGTCGGTATCGTGACTTGGGCATGGCTTACTGACGATGGCCTGGAGAAAGCAAGAAGCCGCGGAATCGACGCCCTGCATATTTCCGAATGGAGAGAAGGGCCTCATCTGTTCATTGCGAACATCGTTGTTGCTCGGCAATTTCTACGCAAGGTCCTACGCACCTTCGCCAACGAAACATTTCCTTCCGAGAACCACATATATTGGCTCAAGTCGCTCACGCATGAGCAGGGCGCCAAGGTCCGGGTGTGGCGGCGACATTCCAATACATGACTGCTGTTGAGCGTGCGATCAGAAAGGGAGTTAATGAAAATTGCAAACCTTCCGCTCAACATAGGACAGTTGGACATAGCGGATCTAGGGGAAGGCGGCGGAATTCCTTTCGTCGCGAAGAAACTGCGTCATCCGAAGCTACTTTGGCTTAATGAACGTTGGTTTCTCGAGCATTCGGTGAACATCTTTGACGAGACGATTCGCAAAGAAATCGTAGCGACACTCCTGGACGAGTTTGCATATAGTGTCCCTCAGCCAAGAGACGCATCTTGGCAATACTGTGAAGACATAACCAAAGTTTTTGTCGCAGATCGCTATGGCGGCCATGGCATAGCCCGCAACGGCGGAAGCGGACGCTGTGGCGTTAGCGGCGCATATCAGGTCAAAGGCATCGGACGAACAGGACTCGTCGATGGCAATGCTGGGCGCTTTCACGGCCATGGCCGCCTGAGCCTCGAAGAAGCTCTGCGGGAAGTCGTCTACTCTGAACTTACCCATGCGGAATTTCCGCACGGTAGCGTACCGACCATTGCCGTCATCGAAACGGGAACCCGCCTGTACTGGAGCGATGCGGATATGTTCGGCGAGCCATGCGCTCTAGCCATCAGACCGTTTGTGCTGCGACTGAGTCATTTCGAACGCGCAACTCTGTTCAATCCGGGGTATTTCAGCAAGCACCACCACCTGGATGACGTGGAACGAACACGCCGCGCCATAGCCACGTTTTTGAACGATCCGGCCAGACTTCCCGCAACTCCAACCGAAGCACTTCTGGACATCGCGGAAAAAGTCGCTGACCAAATAGCATTTGGACATGTTCATCGGTTGTTTCACGGTCCCTATGTGTCGTCGGGACTGAGCACACGTGGAGAATTGGTCGATTTCGGCAACTATCGCTCTCTCCCGAATTGGGAATGTGCAACCGTCACCACGGTTGGCGAGCCGTTCGGCCTCGAAATGAAGTCGCTGTACTCAATGATTGAATCCCTTCATTTCCATTTTACCAAGTTTGCTGCTGGGTATGCCGAGAAGGACGCGGACCCGCTGAAAGATGCGGCGACAAAGGCATACCATTCCAGGCGCAATGACGAACTTTCGAAGTTCGCGGGTCAAAACCCGTCCACGAGCGATCGCGCCGCTGTTATCGCCGAGTTGAATGCGTATTGGGAAGCCCAGCAGCAACATCGGCATGATTACAACCGCGAGCCGGCAAGTTTCGATCGCGAGTGGATATATCGGGATTGGCTGCGCAGGCTTTGGGAAGTGGACAAAATACCTGGCGCTCGCCCCTCATCCGTGACCTCTCCCCAAGGCCGGCATGCCGTGGATTCGCTTGCCCTGCCATCGGCATCGCCAGCCTCAGACACCGATCGCATCAGCACGTTGGCCAGGCTTCTGCGGCCACGCGATAGAGTCTATCGATCCACTCTTCAGAAGTGGCTATACGAGAACCTGGTCCGCTGGCCCGAAGGAGAGCATCCGGCTTCGGACGAAATTCAAACCGGCATTCGGCGCCAGGTCTCAGATAGCCGCCGCGTGTGGAACGGCGTGCCGAAAACACACTACATCGTCGGACAGGTTTCGCTGCTGCATTCCTCGGCACTTTTTTGCCGCGATATAAAAACCGGGCAACCCGGGCTCTTTCTCGAAGGCTACCTGATCAATCAGGATATCCAGCTACTTTCCGAGATAGTCCCTTTAGAGGACGCGCGGCCGTTCTTGATCGATACCCAAGGAAACCGCGTTCAAGCTCTCGTACCGGTAGAGTCCGGTTATCGGGGTGAGGCCACCGTCATCCATGTCGGGCCGAGCCAACTGAGCGTACCTCAAATGGCGTTCCGCTACGTCACTACTCGCCGACCGTTCGACCTGTCGGTCGGCTTCTGAAATCAGGCAACGACTCTCATGCAGCGCATCTTCATCGTTGGCGCACCTCGATCAGGGACGACTTTCCTCCAGATGCTTCTGGCATCCTGCAGAGGAGTGATGTCAATGCCAGAAACGGCGTTGTTCGAGAAACTCGCACCTCGATATTTCCGGCGGACGATCGAGGCGGATGGAAGCTTGGGACTCAAGCTGGTGGAAATGCACGTTCCTTGGCCAGCCGAGACTAGGATGGCAGAAACGAAGCATTACCTTGAATCGCTTTCGGCACAAATTGGGGCACCCCGAAAATTTCCCGCGTATACGCTCAATGAGAAAGCGATACTGGCTTTTTTACGTCACCTGGATCGAACTGCGCTTCGTCGCGGCGATGGCACCTGGATCGAGAAGACACCGAATCACACGTTCTACATCGACACCATTCTTCGCCTGGTCCCTGACGCAAAATTCATTCATCTGATCAGGCCGGGGGAAGATGTCGTTGCGTCGTGCATTCAGGCATCGCTAGAGAGCGCACGCCAACCTGAAAGTTGGGCCTTCCAGCAGAGCCTGCCTTGGCATGTGGCGTACTGGAACACCGCCATGCGCATACATTTGTCCCACATCGGTCAGGACCGACATTTTTTTCTTCTCTATGAAGATCTGATCGCCGAGCACAAACGAAGTCTGCGGGAGATCCGTGACTTCGCGGGACTATCAACCAAGCGTGTCCGACGAGCTGATCTCGCCCCCCTTGCCGCGGACATTGCCTCTATGCCCTGGCAATCTTCGGCACGGAGCGGCGTCCCGCGCGCGCCCGAACGCAGATTTGAGAGTTTGTTCGGAACGGAACTGCAGGCCTGGATACGATCCAACCTCCTGGCTTACGATCCTATAGCATCCGCTTGTCGCTCCCTTCGGAAGACCACTGTATCAGCCAAGCGCAGATGAATCCCGTCGCATGAGCGCACCTCATTCCCATACTGCTCCACGGCCTGTCAGCGCAACACCCGTCGCAAAGCTCGTCACGACCACCTTCATGACTACTTTTTAATTCAACCGAGATGCGCACCATGTCCATAATTCGAGCATATGCGCAGGGCATCGGCTTTTTGTCTCCTGAGAAGTGGCTAGCCATTTCATTGGTTTGCCTTAATCTCCTTATCGCCGGCGTGTCCTTCTTCGAACCATATCTGTTCGGCCATGTAGTCGACGCGCTTGCTTCGAGAGATAGTGGATCGGCTTGGCACCTCATAAGCATTTGGGCATCCGTCGGGCTGGGTGGAGTCATCGCCAGCGTGTGGGTCTCTCTACATGCGGATCGACTAGCACACCGACGTCGTTTGGCTGCCATCGCTGCGTTCTTCGCACATGTCATGGGACAGCCGGTCGCCTTTCACGGCCGGTACCATACGGGGCGGCTGCTTCGCATCATGAATACCGGCGCGCTGAACTTGTTCAACCTGTGGCTTGGACTGTTTCGCGAACAACTGGTCACTGTCTTCTGTGCTGTTTTCATGCTCCCTATTGCCTTCTGGATGAACTGGCAGCTTGCTCTGCTAATGATTGGTCTCGTCATCGGTTTCGCCTGTTTTAATACACTCGCCATGCGCTGGACACTCAAGGCGCAGCGCGATGTCGAAGATCTGCAACACTCCATTACGGAACGCGCAGGCGATCTGTTTGGAAACGTATCCGTCATACAGAGCTTCACCAGAGTCGCCGCAGAGGTTCTTTCGCTTCTCTCCATCATGAAACGCGTGACGACGACGCAGGCTCCCGTGTTGCGCGGCTGGGCTTGGCTGACCGTGGCCAACCGAGCCGTCAGTACGCTGACGTTTGTCGCAATTTTTGCGCTGGGCACACATTTGCATGCCACGGGAGCCGTTTCCGTCGGCGAGATCGTTACCTTTGTTGGCTTCGCAACCGTTCTTATCGGTCGATTGGAGCGATTGGCTGGCTTTATCGGCTCCAGCTTTCTGCAAGCGCATTCAGTAGCGGATTTTTTCGAGATACTCGAAACGCCGAACGAGCTGCATGAACAATCGGACGCTATCGAGGTATCCAGTGTCCGCGGCGATGTCGAGTTTGAGCATGTGTCCTTTGGCTACGATCCATCGAAGCCAACAATCAAGGATCTTTCGTTTAAGGTCGCCGCAGGAACCACCGTCGCTATCGTCGGTGCGACGGGTGCCGGGAAGTCTACCGCGATGTCCTTGTTGTATCGAGCCTATGACCCGACCGAGGGACGAATAATGGTCGATGGGATCGACATTCGCGAGATCAATCTTGCATCCTTGCGTCAGGCAGTTGCAGTCGTCTTTCAGGAGCCAAGTCTGCTTTATCGATCTATTACCGAGAATTTATTGGTCGGTGATGCCCAGGCCAGCAGTTCCGAACTCGAGGCTGCGGCTCGCGCGGCGGAGGCACACGACTTTATCGTGGAAAAACCCAAGCGCTATGAAACCATGGTAGCCGAGCGTGGCAGATCTCTCTCTGGAGGAGAGCGGCAGCGTCTGGCGATTGCGCGGGCGATGTTGAAGAACGCGCCGATTCTCATCCTGGATGAAGCTACGAGCGCACTTGATCGCGGCACTGAGTTGCGAGTCGAGCGCGCACTACGCTCCATAATGCGTGATAGAACAACGTTTGTGATCGCCCATCGCCTATCGACAATCAAACGTGCGGACATGATTCTTGTGATGGAAGATGGCCACATTGTTGAACGCGGTGGTTACGACGATTTGATTGCACTGGGTGGCGTATTCGCACGCCTTGCAGATCAAGGAGAAACTCTGTCTCTCGCGGCGACATGATTACGGAGGGTGACAGTCGACCAGTACAGTCTTATCCGCTGCACCCGGTCAATGCAGGCTCGGTATGCTTGCCCCCTGATGCGACAGGTGAGACCTTCTATATCCGCAAGCCGAGATGCAAACCGTAAGCTGAAGCTGCGATCAAATTCCAGGCACACGACAATCTCTCGCGGCCGATCAGTTGCTGCTTTAACCCCCTTTGACCCTCCCCCTCGTTGACCACGATGTAGCCTAGGGGGAAATCATGGGGAAACGAGCACATATTTATAGGTGCCGCGTCGTCTGGCAGGGGGACCGTACTGTTTTCGCCACCCTTGCGGCACCGAAAAAGGGGATTCGCTTTGTTGCGATAATTTTCTTGGTGGCGGCATTCGTGGCTCCCGCCCAGGCGACCCGGCCAATCCTCCCCAACTGCGAAATGCTCTATCCAGCCATGGGAAAGGCATCGCTGGAGACAGTTATCGCCATGCTGCGCACGGCCACGACCAGGAAGAGCGAATGCCTGATGAGGCAACTGCCGAAGTTTGGCAACGATGCGGTGGCGCCCCTGACTGCGTTGTTGCACGACGGTCCGGAGCAAGGACGTGCGAACGCAGCCTCGGGATTGGCGATGCTTGGAGAGCACGCGCTTCTGGCGTTACCGGATCTGGAGTCGGCGCTAAACGATCCGAGTGATCGGGTTCGCATGATGGTGCTTTACACGCTGGCGGCGATTCAACCGCGCTCGCCGGCGCTGACGCGCGATCTGTTGCAACGGCTACAGCAGGCAACTCCCGGAACACGGGAGTGCGAGGCGCTTATCCAGGCTATCGAGCGCATGGGAAGCCTGCCGGCCGAAGCACTTCCCGTACTTGCACACGTGCTGACCCATCTGCCGCCCTACGACAAGCGTGCCGCCGAAACGGCTATCGACGCCATCAGCCACATCGCCGCACCGCAGCGCGTGGCTCTACTCGCCCAACTAGTTGGCGATCGGAACCCTGGCTTTGCCTGGCGCGCAACGCTGGCCATTGGCCGCTCCGGCGAGCTTGCCGTGCCCGTGCTGCTCTATCACCTGGTCGATCCATTCGAAAGGCATCGCCAGTCCTACGCACGAGCGCTCGACTGGGCCTGGGAGGTAACCACGTCGCCTTCGCTGAGAGCGTACTACCAGGCCGACATCGTTACGCTGACCCGACAGCTCCATGCCTCATCGTCACCCGACAGGGCGCGGGCGTTGCAACAGCTCCAGAGCCTGGCGCCCGCGTTTTCGCTAGAGATACCCGCACCCTGGCAAGGCGATGAAGAACTCGCCATGCCCTTCGTCCGTTGCCAGGTGCTGGACGCTCTGGACACCGCTGTAAGCGAAACCAACGACGAAACCGAGCGACGATCCATGACCAGCGTTGCCGCGTCGATGCGCCAGGCCCAGCCGTATGCACACTGTCCTATGCTGATCTACTGACTTGCGGCAGGCCGCTCAGCGGCAACATCGGCCCCAGGAATTCTCAAGGCGACCACACGATCGCCATAGTTCCGCCCCCTACCCGGCGCTTCGACAAATTAGGATGATGCAAGGGACAGAACCGGCATCAGCGCGGTTGTGGGGGACAGCGTGGAAACTCAGGTTATCCGTCGAGGGCACGGTATGGCCGTGTGGGCTTGGCTATGTCTGGTTTGTCTGGCATCGGTGTCGATACCCGTACATGCCCAGGCCGAGCGCTTGCGCGTCACGGGAGACATGCCGGCGCGCGCGAATGCGCTGCCGCGCGCCGAGTTCGATGCCATCGTTGCGGAGGCGACGGAGCTCGCCGACAAACGGCCGGGCGACGAAATCGTGCCTCTGCCAGACGTATGGCGAACGCTGACGCGCGACAAGCTCGCGGCGATGCTGTTGATGCCTGCCTTCGGCCAGATTCCCAAGTGGCCACGTACCGTGCTCACCGACCAGGCGGCAACCTGGGACTTGTTCGACTTCACCCGGCCATCAGATGCCGCCGTACTCTGGAATCGTCTCTGGCCTCCTGGTGACAATCCGCAACCGAACCATGGCGGAGCCTTGTATGAGCCGGACCCGACATGGTCACCCACGTCGGTGGCTATGCTGGCGGTGTTTTCCTGCCTGCCTTCGAGTATCTGGAGTTCGCAGGGAGATCCACAGGTCTGGGCCATACGCAAGAATCTGCCATGGCGCTGGGGAGAACAGCAGTCCTCGGGTGGTATGCCCTGGGATGGCATACGCCAGTGCCTGCCTGACAACGTCACGTACTGGCGGTCGAAGACCGCCGCGAATGCGATGGTCGAACAGGTCGCCGCCATCCTGACGCGCAAATTCAGCGATCAGGTGTTGGACGATGGTTGCTCCCGCTCCGGTCCGGATGACTGCCTGGTACTGCTGCAGGCACTCTATGGACTCGACCACGACAATGCCCGGCTGCCCGATCTGCTCAAGCGCATTGAGCCATCATTCGGGCTCGATCGTGCCGTGGATATCCCCACGACTGGTACAAGCTCCGATCCTTCGGCTCTCGACGGACAACGCACGACAGTGCTTCGCCGGTGGTCTTTCCTCAGGCTGAAGCTGCCCGTGCTCCTGCAACATCCTCATGCGTGGCCGCCGGGTGAGCTCAGGCGCACTGTGCGACAGGTGATGGAAACGACCTTGGTGGCAACACGGTTACGCAGCTTCCATCGCGTTGACGCGCTGCTTGGCGGTATCGATCTTGATTCCGCCAACCTGTGGCAGAAACTTGAGCCGGCGCAGAAAGGGACTATAGCGGATGACATGGGTAAGCTAGGAGGTGAATACGCTGGCAGGCTCGGTTGCGGTCTCGCCAAGCTGGACGAAAGTCCAGGCTCACCATCGTTCTGGCAGGGCTACGTAGTGGAGAACATACGTCTTGGCCATGGCGATTGTGGAGCTATCCGGGAGCTCCGGTTGTCGCTGCTGATGGCACCAGACGCAACAACACGCAAGCGTTCCGTAGCTGTCCTGCAACCCATTGCCGCCGAGCTCACCGCAAAGGGCGAGTTCCGAGAGCGCGCGCTCGATGAGGTCACCGAAAGCTGCAAGGGCTACAAGACAGACACGCGTGATCCGTTCAAGCTCTGCGCTGGCGTCGCGGCACGATCCGCGGCAATAGCAGCAGCGAAGAAAGCTGCCCAGCCGCCGGTCGATCCGTTCAAATGTGGATCGGAAGTTATCGCCGCGGCTGAGCAGGCGGTGCATGTTGTGGGCAACGATTACCTGGGCGCGTGTCGTCTCGACCCGTCCAATAGAGGGCGCGCCATCGTTGCGATCACGTATTCGCCCGTCGATGAGAAGGCCGGCAATCCGGGCTCGACGGATGAGCCAGGCGACTATGACCTGGACCTTGCGATCTTCGATGTAGCAACCGGCGAGGTCATATCACATAGCCACGAAGCCGGGGCTATTCCGTCCGATGCGATAAGATTCGACTCGCTCACCATCGATACGGGTCGCTACGTACTTGCTCACGGAAGGCGTGCATTTGGCATCCGTACCACCCATAGCGCGCACTGCTCCGGCTGTTCCTATGGAACCGCGGAACTTGCACTGTATATGCCGGCTGGCCCGCAACTTTCTAAAGTCCTTGAAACCGTCGTCGGTGAATATCAGGACAACTCGACCGACTCATGTCCGAATGGCACGTCGAGCCGCGAAACGACGTTCTCCGTTGGCAGCGGCCGGAGTCATGGCTTCGCAGACCTTGTGGCTTCCACGGTGACTACGTTCGCCTGCAACGACGAGAAGAACCCGCCCCAGAAGAGCAAGCCGGAGGGCACGATGACACTACATTTCGATGGCCACGCGTATTCGATCCCCGAAGTGCCGAAGCCTGCCTCCGGAGGAAAGTCGTCTTGATCGCCAGGAGCGCAACAGACACAGAATGCGCTAAACGGAGCTGGCGCGTCGTTTTCATGGCGCTTGCCATGGCCACTTCCAGCTTCGTGCATGCGTCAGACTCGGATGGGTCATCCAATCTCGACGGTGCCTTTCTCACGCTCTCCGTTGATGTAATCGATGGCCACCTGGCCTTTCGTTCCTTCAGCGTCACACCATCGACGCGGAACGCCTTTGTCGACGCCTGCACGCATGGCAAACGGATCTGGTTGAATGGCCAGTCGGCACCGTGCGTGTCGGCCAACGTTGTGGCCGATAGCGTCGTCGTGCAGCTGGAGGCATCCAAGGATGCGGACAGAGCCCTTCACATCGCCGGCTACTGCGTAGTTTCCGCCAGGGCATCCAGTTACGCAGCGCTGCGTGACACGAACGATGAGGAACGCTCCGCCCTGCAGGGATACGCTGCCTCGGCAGCGTCCAGGCCGACGATCTCCGCGACCAGCCTCGATCATGCCAAGGCGGTGGAAGGGCGGGGGCGCTCGCTGGTGTTCGTTCCCTACGGCAAGGACCGGGATGGCAATCGTCTGACCCATGTGTTCTCGGTGTCCCATGGTCAGGTCGTTTATGCAGGCAAGCTGCCCGATTGGCCGGAGAAGCTCATCCATATCGGCCATGACGATGCTCCTCAGGTCATCGTCAATCGTGAGGGCGATGCTCGTGTCATCCAGGCATTCACCATCTGGCCTCGGGTAAAACCGACCATGTTCGCGGGCGAAGGCGGTTAAAGAAACAATGCCCCGGTTTTGTTTCTGATGTTCGCCCCACTGCAAATCGGGAACCATGCGCTGCACGTCATCCGTGCATGATGGTTCACCCCGGGTGGTAGACGACTGCCACGACACCGGAGTCGAAAGAGGTCGCGCTGATCAGGCGAAGGCACATTTCGGCACTGGTGCGAGGCTGTCAGAAGCAAGAGCCCCCCTCACCCCAACCCTCTCCCCTGGCTATGCCGGGGGAGAGGGTTGGGGTGAGGGGGGCTTTTTGTCACGGCGCACAAAATCCGCACTCGGAAACATAAGCTTCACCCAGCACGTAACATCGTTCTCACCGTCACCAGCTCACTAGCTACCATCGAAAACTCACTCGAGAGTGCTTCGAGCGATTGTTCCGCAAGATTGCTCCGCGTCGTGTTACCCGCCAGCGCACGTTGCGACCATGTCATACGTACGTTCGCGGCCTTCCCAGATGCATTGAACAGCCGGACGATCCACGCCTTGCCATCATCGCTGGGCTTGAGTTCCTGAATCAGAATGTTCGCAGGCTCAATTCGCAACAGCGGCTCATGGATGGGGGATGCCACCGTCGTAGCGAGCAATACGAGCGGTTGACTCAGCCCAGTGGCAAACCGACTCGCTTCGGCAAAATCTGCACCTCGGTGCGGCCTTAGCGCATAACGGAAGGTAACGGGACCTTCCTGCCAGGCCCGGTAATTGGTGCCCCAATGATTGTTCATGACCCACGAAAAGAATGTCTGGGTGGGGTCCAGATGACGCATCCACACTTCGGGATTCGTCTGCGAATTCAGCTTCGTTGCAGTGATGCCACCTACCTCGATAAGCGGCGCGTCGAGGGTCACCCAGGTGACACCGATCGATGGATTGGAAACATCGACCCACCGACCTACGGGCATCCAGTTCTTGCACGAGCCCGGAAGCTGATCGAGTTCTGGCCGAACATGGGCGAAGGCACCATCCACGGTCAGTTGCCCATCCGGCACCGCGAATGGAAAGGCGAACTGCAGGCTTTCCTTCAATACCGGATGGCGACCCTTTTCATCCGCGCTCTTTGCATATTCTGCTCGCTGCTTGTCGACGGTGTTGTAAAGCTCAAGAAAGTCCTGGTCCGCGGCAAGACGGATACGCCGTACAAGGCTCTTGCAAAGCGGAGCGCTCGATTCCACGCGCAAGGTGACGACCAGCGGCCCTTGCTCCTCGACGGTAACCGTCGCGGTCCCGCTCTTGCCGAGATGCTGAACATCGTCACCTTGCAGCAGTACGAACTCGTTCAATGACCATCCGGCGTGGCTATCGACCAGATTTCCGTCGTTTCCATCCATTGTCAGCTCGGCAATATTGCCCGAGGCTCGATCGATACGTGCGCGAAGCTGGCTATTGCGTAGTTCGCCATCCTGAAACACCACGGGGTGTGACGGCGCAGCCGGCGATCCCGAAATTACCGTGAAGCGGGATGATCCGAGCCCAGGAACTGGGGGAATCAGTACCGCCAGTTCGCCGCTCGACAAACGTTGCGAAGGTAGAGGATGGCCATGTGTATCGACGGCACGATCTCCAGCCGTTGAAAGCGCAGGAGAAACCAGCACCACACCACCACGCGCCCAGGAAGACGTATTGATGACATCAACGCTTCTCTGCGTCGAACCGGCCTTTTCGCCCGCGAGCGCAAACAGCGCCTGCGACTTATGCTCGCCCGCCAGCGCGAATTCACGCTTGACGTTCCACTGATTGATCGTCATGGCCGCCTCCGGCTGCGTCACGCTCGCGGCCGCACCCCACGTGTGCTCGGAGTAGAGCAACACGTCACGCCAGGCGTCATTGAAGGACGCCGCTTTGTAAGCGCCAGGATGGGTCAGCGCGAGCAACGTTGCAGCCTGCGTCAGGCGGTCCGCCGTGTTGCGGTTGATGGCCGTCTCGAGCGCGGAGGATGCCGCGCCGTCTTCCCAGTAAGGCGTCAGGTCGCCTTGCAGTTGCGGCAGCTGCCCACCGTAGCGCCGCTCAAACGCCGCGAACGCCGTGCTCGTCGATGCAATCGTGAACTTGGGCCATTCATAGGTCTCGTTCCACGCCCGAACGAATTCCGCGATGCCGGGATCGGGTTCGGCATTGTCGCCGTGCCCAGCCCAACGGACGTAGGAGATATCGTAGGGAAAGCGGACCTCGTCCATGCGTTCCTGGTACGTGCCGACCCATTCGTCGTTCGCCGCCATGACATGCGACATGGCATACCCGGTCCATGGGATCCAGAACAGCACTTTGTCCTTTCCGGATTTCGAGACCCACCAGAACGGCTTGTCCTGCAACGTGTCCATGAAGCGGCCGATGCGATCGAAGTAGTTTGGCGCCGCGGAGAAATAGCGAATTCCCGCCTGGGCCATCGCGTCGACCGTTCCCCAGGTATAGCCGGGCACGTCACTCATCATCGCCGAGTCGATCTTCGTGCCGGCAGCCTCGGACAGCTCGGTGCCATAGCGGAACAACTGCAACAGTTCCTCGGGCCGGCACAACCCCGTCAGCTCGTTCGCGTACGCTCCGTTGAGCGCGATCCACCCCTTGCGAACAGCATCGAGGAACGCAGCTTTCTCCTCGACGGATTTGCGCTTCATGTACAGATCGGCGCCCCAAAGCGCCTCCAGATTCCACACGAAGCGCGACCCTTCGGGATAGTCGGCGGTCTTGCGCGCCAGCTCGATACCAAGCGCGATATTGCGCATCTGCCGTTCCTCGACATCCGCCTGCATCTCGGTGTAGCCCAGATCATGATGCGAATGTGGAAGGACATAGACCTGCATTTTACGAACGGGCCGCAATGCGACCGATTCATTGAGAACGGTGCGGCCCAGGCGGACAGAAACGGCGACAGTTGCAGGCTGAGACACGGGATCGACAAAGACGTCAAACGTCTGCTTGCCAGCGGCGAGCGATCGTCGATCAATCTCAACGCCATCGATCGATGTGATCACCGTGTCTTGCGCAGTGTCGGAGTCGAGCGTGAGACGAATCGGCTGACGTAAGCGGCCGGCGATGCGACGAAGGCCTCTGACGGGCTGAGCGACTTTCGCGACAGCCTTGCCGGTAATTGCGGCCTCAGCGGCCGCCGAAATGAATGGCCGTCCAAACGCCACCGCACCGGAGATCAGGGAAATACCCTTGAGTAAATCGCGACGATTCATACCGATTCCACCTCGCAAGGACACCGGAGTATCCCAACGAGGGGTGCATTTGTCACGATCTAAACCCTGCTTTTTTGGCATCTGCGCTAAATATACCCGTCGTGGCGCAGCCAACCGATGCTTCTAGTTCACTCCGTCAGCGTCATCTGGCCGCTGCCTGCCCTTCAGCCACCAAAGGGCGCGCCGTATCACAGCGATACCCTGATCCGGACTCCATACGAAGGTCACCACGCTTTGCGCGGGCACCGTGTACTCGAAGCGGTAGTTATCGTCCGCTACGGACATGGGGCGCGCCTCCTTGTTGCTGTTCACCAGCACAAGCACGATCGAACCATCGACCGTATTCTGAAATGCCACATTGGCGATGCCCTTGTCGGTCTCGGTTGACCCCACTCGCAGGGCACCAGGCAAGACAAAACGACTGAAGTGCGCTATCGCGTAATACTCGTCGTTGCGGCTCACCGCTCCGGTATGCGAGTCGATGGTGATCATGCCTTTGCAGGTGGCGCAGCCGCCAAAATGCGGGCCGTGATTCTCGTCGAGCGCCAGATTCCAATAGATGACGCCACGAGCCCACTGCCTGATTCCGGCAATCATAAGATCCCGCGAAAACCATAGCAGCTCGCCGTGAATGCTCGACGCCCAATCGCCGCCGGAACACTCGGTGATATAGGTGTCCTTTTGAGGAAACGCGCGATGCAGCCGGTTCTGGGCATAGGGACTGCCTTCATAGCAATGCCAGGCGACGCTATCGATGTAATGTGCAGCATCCGGATCGGACAACACACTCGATGGCTGCTCGGGATGGCTCCAGTTGTGGTCCCATTCCATGATGCGCGTCACCGGCTTGCGGCTTGCCAGCTTGGGGCCGACGTATTGCGCAATGAGGCGCGTCCGCTGCTCCGCCGTCATTCCCATACCTGGATAGGTGAGCGGCACGAAGGCGGGTTCGTTTTGCAAGGTCAGCGCAAAGATGGGGATCCCATGGCTACGGTAAGCGTCGAGGTACTTGACCAGATAGTCCGCGTAGACGCTTTCATATTGTTCGAGCAGCGAGCCGCCGATAAGGTTCTCGTTGCTCTTCATCCATGCCGGCGCGCTCCATGATGTCGCGACGATGTGCAGCTGCGGGTCGATGGAAAGCACTTGGCGTACCGTCGGTATCACGTCGAGCAGATTCGGTGCGACATTGAAATGCTCGAGCTGCAGGTCGGTCTGACCGGCAGGGACATCGTCCAGGGTGTAAGGCTGCAGCGAGAAATCCGAGGCGCCGATGGTCAGGCGCATCATGTTCAGGTCGATATTCGGTGGCCGCCCATACAGTTCCTGCAACAAGGCGTCGCGCTGGAAGGCATTGAGCTTGTTCTGGATCAGCCACGCGGACGAATCCGTCATCGCCGCTCCGAACCCCACCATGGCTTGATACGTCTTATGGACATCGATGACCACGTCGGCGTCTGACGAGCCGCGCGCGCGCATTTCGATGTCGGGCTGCTGCATCAGTTTCAATCGACGATCGGCGGTGCTCACCCACAGCTCGACCATGGGCAGCATGGGCCGGGCCGGGAGGGCGACTTTAGGTGCTGCCGCCAGGTGTCTGGAGGGCAATCCATAGAGGGCCACCAGCGTGGCCAATACAAGGCCGGCGATGAGCGCGATAGTGACCCGACTGGAACCCGCCTCCTGTTCATCCATGGCGCGTGCGAAGCTCTTTGTCCATGAGGCGGTTCACTTGGATCACAACGTTCCTTGGCTTGTCAGAACGGATAGCGGTGCCGATGTTCGAAGCAGGCCGGGCTCGCTCTTCCCACCCCTGGGCACGACCCCAGCGCCATGGTTGCAGCATAGCGAACTTGGCCCCGTTTCGGCCTTGATGGAAGCCTCGAATGGCCGTTTACGCCAGGGGTGGCAGCGCCAGGTGAAAGAACTGGTTGAAGTCGCTGGCAACGTAGTCGCCGAAGGCCTCGCCTTCGGCGAAACCAAAGCGCCGATACATGGCAATCGCAGGATCAAACGCTTCGCCCGAACCGGTCTCCAGGCTTAGGCGCTCGTAGCCACGCTCGGTCGCGATACCGAGCATATGGCCAAGCAGCGCGGCAGCGACGCCTTGGCGCAAATGCTGCGGCGCCGTGCGCATCGACTTGATCTCGCCATGCGCCGGGGAAAGCTCCCGCAACGCGCCGCAGCCGAGCAATTGCTCGCCGTCCCACGCAGTGAAAAACGAGATGTCCGGGCGCTTCAAGCCAGACAGGTCCAATGCATAGACACTTCCGGGCGGGGAGTTTCCGTGCATGCTTCGAAGATGGAAGCCAAGCAGGTCAATGACGCGTAGGTCGTCCAAGTCGCCATCGGAAATGATCATGCGCAGCGCCTCGTGGCAGGCCGCAGGTTTTTCGGTAAGGGATGCATCTGCAAAATCCACTCGTCAGCGATTACGATTCTTCAAGGCGAATAACGAGTAAAGAGAAAGTCGCGATCCTTCACCGGCACATGGCAGGCATAGCAGGCCTGAACATCCACGTGCGTGGACTTGCCGCCACTGAACTGCGTGTATCCCCAGCCACCGGTCGACGCATACTCGTGCGAGTTCTTGACCATGAACTGGACGTTCGTCGGGGCGCCCGCAACGAACGACTGAGCACGGCCAAAGACCCGATTGTTTTCTTCCGACGGTACATAGCTCCAAGCGATGCGGGCAACGATGGCGCCGTCCGGGAATGGCAGCTTCCCTTCGCGATAGGCTTTGACGGCAATGTCGTTGCCGAGAATCGCGCGTATGTCGTTGAGTTTGCCTTCTTCGTGGGCGACGGAGATCAGCTTCCAATCGCGATATCCGGACGGGAGATTGCCTCCGAAGACCGAGGCACTGTCGTAACTGTCCTCTGCTGCCGACGAGAACATGGCTCCGCCGAGACTTATCCCGGCGATGGCGGTCACAACGATGGCTTGGATAGGTTTCATGAGCTGCCCTTCCCCTTGATCGATATCATCGACGTGCGCGAGATGTACCGCCTTTGTTTTTATCCGACGGCGCGAGCCTGTTCAATCCGTTGGCGACGATGTCAGCAAAGACTTGCGGATCGCCATAGGCGCGCGCGGCGAGCATCGCGCCGTAGACCATCGCCATGAACACTTCCGCCTCCTGGCGGGCCGAGCCCTGCAGCTCGAAGCGGCCCATCTGCGCGCCCCGCGTGAAGACGATTTCCAGCCAGTTGGACAAGTCGCGGAAGTGCGCGCGCACATCATTGGCAAGGTCGCTGGGCAGCGTGGGGAGTTCGCTGGCGAGCATGCCCGCTACGCAGAACGGTGCCGATGCGTCGGCGATGCACTTCTCCCAGTAACCGGTGTACATGCGCAATTGTTCATCCGGATCGAAGGCGCCGCCAGCGAGCATGCGCGTCTGCTCGACGATCACCGCGCGGGACTGTTCGATCACCGCATGAGCCAGGTCGGACTTCGCCGGAAAGTGGTGATGGATGCTGGCCTTGCGTACCTGTACCTCTTCAGCGACATCGGCATAGCTGAAGCCGTTGTAGCCCCGGGTCTGGATAAGGTGCCTGGCCGAATCGATGAGTTTCTGCTGGGTCGTCATAAGAGCAATCCTACCACTTGGTAGGTAGCGGTGCAGCGGGTTTGCGGAGGCAGGCGGTTTCGATCAAACGGCAAGATGTAGTTGACAGATTATCTACCTACTAGTAGGTTGACAACTCTCCAACGGATACCCTCCCATGAACTCACTTCGAAACTTCTATTTCCTGCGCGCTGGTGTCGCCTTCATCTGGGTCGCCCTCGCCTTCCTGTCTGCTTCCGCCCCGATACCCGTGGCGGGTGTATTGCTGGTGCTTTACCCGCTGTGGGATGCCGTAGCCAACGTTATCGACGCGCGGCGCAGCGGCGGGCTTCAGGCCAACCCCGGGCAGAAATTCAACGCGCTCACGAGCTTGATTACCGCGGTGTGCATGGCGATAGCCGTGACCCTGCGCGGCAACATGGGAGGCGTGCTGGTGTTCAGCATCTGGGCGCTGCTTGCAGGGCTCTTCCAGCTGGCAGTGGGCATCCGGCGTCGTAAGCTCGGCGGCCAGGTATTCATGATGATCAGCGGCGCGCAGTCGGCCCTGGCTGGTGTCATCTTCTCCATGCAGGCATTCCATGCTGCGCCTGGCATTGCTCAGCTAGCGCCGTATGCGGCGTTTGGTGGCGTGTATTTCTTGTTGTCGGGGCTTTGGCTTACTTTCAGGAAAAATCGGGAGTTGCCCGCTTAGTTAAACGTCCGCGTAGCAACGTGCGACTCTCCTGTGGTTCGGCACGTGCGCGAGTGGCACTGAAGAGGCTCTGGAATAACCTCAACTTCTCCTATCGCCATCCCGGCGAAGGCCGGGATCCGGTGGCTTCGGTTTCAGGTTTTCGCGATAGAGCAGATGCTTGTTGGCTCTCGCGATAACCGATTGCGAAGGCACTGGATCCCGGCCTGCGCCGGGATGACGGTTAGGGAGGGTTTTCGCAGCCCCATAGAGTCGCCCATGCGAATGGGAGCTGGTTCCGGCGACAGACAACGCATGCGCCACACCATGCAATACACGACAATGACAGCTCACCTCTTTCCTTGAGCCTGCCATGCCCCGTGCCGACCAACATCACCGCGTCGATTACCTAGAATTTGCCGTAGCTTCCATCGAGGCCGCAAAAGCCTTCTATGGCCGGGCTTTCAACTGGACATTTCAGGATTACGGCCCCGATTACTGCGAGTTTCGCGATGGCCGACTCACGGGCGGCTTTTACCATGGCACACCGCAGCCAGGCGGCGCGCTTATCGTCCTGTATTCGAACGATCTCGATTTGACGCAAGCAGGCATCGAAGCCGCTGGTGGCCGCATTGTCCGCCCCACCTTCGACTTCCCGGGCGGGCGGCGCTTCCACTTCACGGATGGTGACGGTTACGAGCTGGCGGTCTGGTCCGAAGCTTGAGCTGACGACACGACGGCCGACTGCAGGAAGGAGCTGACTACTGCCGCGAATCGCTCGGGTTGGTCATAGACAAGCCCATGGCCGGCGTCTTCTATCTGCTCGACCCGAAGACGCGGATTCAGATCCTGCAGTTCTCTTGCTGTTTCAACGGAAACAACGGCGCCGTTGCCCCCGACGACCAGCAGGATCTGAACACCGATTGTGCTCACGAGTTGCCGATACTCAGGGTTGGGCGGCGTAAGCACGTCAAACGCGACGATTCGAGTTTTCAACCTCGCCTCGACGACGAGCTCGACGATTTCGGGCCGACGGCGCGGGTGTCGAGCCCGCGCCTGCGCCAGCACATCGGCCTTGTCCGAGCCGAGAAGTTGACGGTGCTGCTCGACGACATCGCTCTCGTGCACCTCGCGCTGGCGTTGAGGGTGAAGAAAGGTAGGGTCAGCAAGGACGACACCGCGAATGGTCACGGCGCTTTGACTAGCCACGACGGCTGCGGTCATACCGCCCATCGAATGTCCCAGCAAAAACGGCTCGGCCAGTCCGAGCCCATGGATAAGCCCAACTACGTCGCTTGCATAGTCCGCGTAGCGATATCCATTGATCGGCGTACTCGAACTTCCGTGCCCCCTGGCATCCGGCAGCACTATGTCGTACTCCTCCTGGAGCGCACGCGCCACGGGACTCCAGCAAGCACCGTCGCCAGTCAATCCATGGAGCAAAACCAAAGGGGGCTTCGACCCGCCGGTTCTTACATAGTGGATGTCGATGCCGTTTGCTTTGCAAACCCCGGTCATCCAACCCTTCATTGAAAATCTCCGCTCGAAGCATGCCGACGACTGTAACCAATGCGGCTCGACCGGTCTCGTTGCTGTCGACCAAATTTGCGGGCAAGCTGGCAAGGTCGGCTTTCGACCCAGGGGGATAGCTTGCGTAAAGCGATGTTTATGGCAGCGGCGATTTTCTGTTCGGGCTTGCACGCCACGGACACGTCAGGACCGTTGACGATCCATACCTATGATGTACACGGGTCGACGGTAAACGAAATTGTGCGCGACCTGGATAGGAACAGTCCGCTCATTCTGCAGGGGCGTCGCATGCAGGGCGTGACCGAATGGAAGATTCAGACCTCCTACACCTGGCAGATGGAAGGAAACCGCTGCGTGCTCGATCGGTTCAACGCAACGTTGAAAGTCGAGATGACTTTGCCGCACTGGGTCCAGCCCAGACGGCCTTCACCGCAACTCGTGCAGCAATGGGAGCGCTACATCGCCGCGCTAAGAAACCACGAGAATGGACACTTTGAAATAGGCGAAGACGCACAACAGGAAATGCTGGCTCGCGCGAAATCCCTTGGCCCCACGGCCGACTGCCAGATACTTGCGCAGCAGATCAACGATCTTGTCGATGCGGTCAGCGATGCTCATCACAGGCTGGAGCTCGAATACGACGAGGAGACGAATCATGGAGAAACGCAAGGTGCGCATTTTCCTTAGCGGCAGATTACATCCGCCGTCGATACCGCCAGGATGTGCGGCGTTGCAGCCTGATGTTGAGACGCTAGCGGTCGCGGATAGTGCGCCCGGCGACCAGCCACGCGTTTACTGTGTTTGCTCCCCCTGGGTGGGTAGGGAAATTCAACTCTCCGGAAGGTAGGATTGGCCCATGATCAAGCGCCGCAAACGGGGAAGGCCGGCTCATGAGGATGTGCTTACGCCCACGGAGTGGCGCGTAACGCATGCGATTCAGCATGGCTTGTCGAATCGTGATGTGGCCGAGCGCAGAGGCATTAGCCGTGATGGGGTGAAGTATCACGTGGCAAATGTGTTGGCGAAGTTGAACTTGCCGCACCGCAAGGCACTTCAACAGTGGTTTGGCGTGCCAAGACACAGCGCATTGAATCGTGGGGAGACGACGACCATGGGGAGTTCCAGACTTGGTGCTATTGGCCAGATAGCCAGGCATGTCGGCGATATTCATCAAGCCGTTCGCTGGTATGGCGACGTGCTTGGATTGCCGCATCTGTACACCTTCGGCAACATGGCCTTCTTCGATTGCAACGGTACGCGCCTTCTGCTTACGCAAGAAGCACAACCATCCCATGCGGACTCGATCATCTATTTTCGCGTTGATAGCATCGCGCAGACCTATGAGGCATTAAAGGCTGAAGGCGTCGAGTTCATCAGTGCACCGCACATGATTCATAAGCATGGCGATGGCACTGAGGAATGGATGGGATTCTTTAAGGATCCGGAGGGTCGCCCGTTGGCCATCATGTCCCAAGTAGCGCCTTAGCCCCTGTTTAGCAGTGAAACAAGCACACCGGCTCGGCTTTTCAGAGATCCCGCATCCAGATCTGACCTACCAGATCGTGACCGAAACTACGGTGACGTTCCTCTTTGGTGAGCACGAAACCAGCTGCTTCGTAGAGGCGGCGCGCTGAAGTCAGCACATCGTTGGTCCACAGCATCATCTTTGCGTAACCCGCTGCCTTCGCGAACGCCAGACACTCGTCGACAAGGCGCTTGCCAACACCCAGGCCACGCCCCTTCGAATCGACAAGCAGGCAACGTAGTTGGGCGACGGCGGGATCGTCAGCATTGCGAACGACGAATACGCAACCTACTCGCTCGTCGTCCACTTCGGCGATCCAACAACGTTCCGTTGCAGGATCATGTCTGGTCGCAAACTGCGCGAACAGCGTAGCCACCAAGCCCTCGAAGTCTTCGTTCCAACCGAATTCGTCGGTATAGATCCGGGCGTGACGTTCAATGGCCCAACCGATGTCACCGGCACGGTATTTTCGGATGGTCACGCTGCCATGACCGGCTTCAGGCGACAACGTGCGCTGGATGCCCTGCATCAACTGCAACAGTCGCTCGCGTTGCGGCGCCGATAACCTGGACAGTTGTTCGGCCGTGACCGCATGAGACTTCCGATCGAGCTGCCGAAAAGCTTTCTTCCCTTCCGAGGTGAGCGACAGAACGATCTGCCGACCATCCTGGGCGGATGGCTCGCGATGAATCAGTCCCTGTGTGACGAAGTTCTGCACCATGCGACTCAGGTAGCCCGCATCCAGACCCAGGGTGTCGCCGATCTCGCGCGCGGTCACGGCCTTGCGGGTACCCAGCTCAAACAGTACGCGAGCCTGCGTCAATGAGAACGAGCTGGCCAGAAGACCTTCATCGAGAACTCCGATCTGCCGGGTGTAAAACCGATTGAAGCTGCGAACGGCTTCTGCCTGCTCGCTCAGTAAATTTTCGGTCATGGCGCACCTCGCGGGAGGAGCCATATCTCACCGCATATAGTTGACTTAGTCAACTATATAACGATACCCACTACCGAGCCGAAGCAGGCACAATCCACAACAGTTCGGTCACGCCTCGACGGCTCAGAGGGAATCAATGTTGTTTGCCACCGCGTTGCTGCTTTTAGCATCGGAAGGTTCGATCCTGTCGAAGGATTCCGTTGCCTCGGTCATCAACGATTGCTGGAAAGGTCACGATCACGCCGGTATGAGCGCTTGCGTTGAAGCCCGAGCCAGGGAGGCGCGGGCAAACCGGGGGCAGGCAGAAAAAGCAGCTAGCGAGGCCATTCGCGCATCCGCCGACGAGCGGAGCTTTCCGGAGTATCCGACGGAGGCGATGACCGAACTCGATCGCGCGTCCAGCGCTTTCTCGAAATACGTAGCCAGCGAATGCAGCTATGAAGCGACTCTGGCCGCCAAAGGGAATGGCTCCGAGGATGTTCGGTCGGCCTGTGTTGCGGTGCTCAACGAAGAGCGCGCCCGACTCATCAGGGCCGTCCTCCCTGCTCCCTAGCCGTGACCGAGCCGGCTGCGGACACCAAAGAATCTTCGTACAGACAATAGATTAGCCTGTCACCGGAATTTTACTTGACTCTAATTTAGATATTTAGCTAAATATCAACAATGAACGCCGTCTTCAAAGCCCTGGCCGACCCTACCCGCCGCAGAGTGCTGGAACTGCTCCGCCAGCGCCCGATGAGTGCGGGAGAGCTATCGGTGCATTTCGCGGTATCGCGGCCGACCATGTCGGCGCATTTTGCGGTGCTGCGCGAGGCCGACCTGATCGAGGCCAACAAGATCGGCACGACCATCATCTATCAGTTGAAATTGTCGGTGCTGGAAGACGCACTGCTGGGCTTTACCCAGCTGTTCGGCATCGGCACTGGAGAGCGCACGTCATCGGATGCCGCTGGCGCGACCTTGCGCAAACAAACCCGAGAAGGAGCCGACCCATGAGCGAGAAACTCCATCCCCGTATCAGACAGGACATCCTCCTGGGTCTCAAACTCGGGGCGGTCATGATTGGAGCCTCGCTGCTGCTCGCGCTGGCCCGCAGGCAAGGATGGATCGACGCTACGCTGGTGATGCGTGGGTACAACGTCATCCTCGGTCTCGCCATGGCGGCCTACTGCAACCTCATCCCGAAGATGTACGGACCGCCGCCCCGCTCCCTCCACCACGCAACGTTGGCGCAGGCGGTGAGGCGCGTCAGCAGTTGGACCATGACGCTGGCGTTCCTGGTGTGGGCCGCGCTGTGGGCCTTCGTGCCGCAGGAGTACGCGAGAATCGTCTCCATGGCTGCGGTCGGCGCCAGTATCGCTATCTCGCTCGGCTATACGGTGTGGAAGTCTGCTGCATGCCGCGCGTCGAGGGGCCATTGAGACCCCAGAGACAGGGTCACCTATTTGATTCCATGGAGAACACATGGCAACTCTAGAACGAGCCATAGCCATCGCCGCGGAAGCTCACGCCGGCCAGGTCGATAAAGCGGGGCAGCCCTATATCCTCCATCCGCTTCGAGTGATGTTCCGAATGAACTCGACCACGGAGAGAATGGCCGCCGTGCTCCACGATGTAGTCGAGGACTCCGCCGTGACGCTGGAGGCTCTTAAGGCCGAGGGATTTCCGCCGGAAGTCGTCTCGGCTGTCGATGCGCTGACGAAGCGCCAGGGCGAATCCCGGCTCGATGCGGCGCACCGGGCAAAGATGGATCCCATGGCACGCCTGGTAAAGCTTGCCGACAACGCGGAAAACATGGATCTGTCGCGGATACCCGAACCCACGGAACGCGACTACGCGAGGCTCGAAGAGTGCAAACTGGTCCGATCGATTTTGCTTGGCGTATCGGACTAGGCGCGTTTCCACCGACAATTCGAGGGACCGGCAGCGGACGTTGGTTCCAACGAGCGGGTATTACGCCATGCCTCACCACGTAGTCGCCGCGCGGCATGGCCGCTACACCTGGGTGGACTGCGGGAGCGGCAGCTTGCCGGTTTCTTAAATCGCCCGATTAATTACGCCTAATATGACGCATCGCGTATCAGCTTACGCGCTATTCTGCGAACACCATCACGTTTCACGGCGGCAGTGATAATCATAAGATAATCCATCCTTCGGCTTTACTCGATTATCTTCATTACTTAATTGTCTATTCGCTCCGGCTTAAGCGTTTCTAGCACGGACTTTTTGTGCATTAAGAAGCCACCCATAAGGGCGTTCATTCGCACAGTCCGGGATAGCGATGTCCTGTCGCGGATATCGTCAATTTTGAATTGGAAACTACCTGTGTGCGAGGGAGAGTACCTTGAGCGATCTGGACACCCAATTCACCCATGCCACGCAGAACGCGCTCACGTTTGCCCGCCAGCCAAACAATGCCGAAAAGTTGAGCCTCTATGGGCTTTACAAGCAGGCTACAGCGGGCGACAACCAGGCGAGTAAACCAGGGCCTTTCGATATTATCGGAGCGGCCAAATGGCATGCGTGGTCGAGCCTGGCTGGCACACCGCAACATGTGGCCAAACAGCGTTACATCGACCTGGTTGCCCGGCTCGCAGCGCCTCCGAAAAAGAGCTCGCCATCGAGCCAGGCCGACTCACGCCCCCGTCGGGCCGATATCGAAAGCACGCGAAATAAACCCATTGCACCTGCGGTCGGCACGACGCTGGATGCATGCTTGCGTCAGCGCGCACTTGAGTTGTCGGACAAAGAAGTTTTTACATTTCTTGACGCCAACGGCGAGCCGGCCGATCGGCTGAGTTACGCCGATCTGGATGACCGGGCCCGCATTATTGCCACGGCGATCCAGCGCCGTGGCCCGAAGGGACAACGGGTACTTCTCTTGTTCGAGCCTGGCCTGCATTTCGCCGCCGCCTTCTACGGCTGCATGTACGCCGGCGCTATAGCGGTGCCGGCCTATCCACCCGATCCGGTGCGCTTCGAACGGACGCTGCCGCGACTGCAAACCATCGCGGCCGATTCGTCATCCGCGATCGTCCTCACCAGCGCATCGATTCTGGCATTGGCCAAACAGCTGCTTTCCCTTGCCCCGGATCTTGCCAGGCTCGAATGGATTTCCGTCGATGAAATAGTGGCGCTTGGCGATACGAGCGCAGATCAGATCTCCGCGCTGTCACCCCAGGACATTGCCTTTATCCAATACACCTCGGGCTCGACCTCGACACCCAAGGGCGTGATGGTCAGTCACCGGAACGTGATGGTGAACGCTCGAATGATGCAGAGAACGGCAAAGCAGGATAAGGACCGGATTATCGTGTCCTGGCTGCCGCAGTATCACGACCTTGGGCTCATGACCGGCATCATCCTCCCTGTTGTCGTGGGCGCTCGCTCGATACTGATGTCTCCGCTGGATTTTCTGAAGCACCCCGGGCTTTGGATGTCGTCGATTCATCGGTATCGGGCAACGGATACATCCGGACCCAATTTCGCGCTGGACCTGTGCGTTCAGAAGACGACTCACGACGAACGCGCGGCATGGGATCTAAGCAGCCTCAAAGTCTGTCTTGTCGGGGCCGAACCGATTCGGCATGCCTCCGTCGAACGCTTCCTTCGCACCTTTGAGAGACACGGTTTGCCGCGAGAATCCATGCTCCCGGGTTACGGCCTGGCCGAGGCCGTGGTCGGCGTGAGCTGCGGACCGATCGGTAATACGTGGCGAACAGCCTTCCTCGATGCCGACGAACTTGCACAAAATCGCGTGACCGAAATCGATCCGGCACATCCAAAGGCGCTGCCATTGGTAGCGTGCGGGATGCCCATCGAAGAAGTAACTCTGGAAATCGTTAACCCGGAGACCTGCGAGCCTGTCGGTCGCGGTGAGATAGGCGAGGTGTGGATCACCGGGCCGCACGTGGCCATGGGCTATTGGCAACGTGACGTTGAAAGCGAGCACACGTTCAAGGCACATCTTGTCCACGGTGGCGAGCGAGACTGGCTGCGCACCGGCGATTACGGGTTCATCAAGGATGAGCACCTCTACATAACAGGAAGGATGAAAGATCTCATCGTCCTTAGGGGGAAGAACCACTATCCGCAGGACATCGAAATCACGGCCGAGCTCTGCCATCCGCGCGTACGCCAGGGATCGGTCATCGCCTTCAGCGTCGAATACGAAGGAACAGAAAGACTTGTATTGGCGGCTGAGGTCGACGCGCGCGAGTTGTCGACCGAACAGCAAAAGCGGGAAACCTTCGACGAGATCATTGCAGCCATATGCGCCGCTGTAGGTGTGGCACATGCAGTGCCTGTGCATGATGTTGCGCTGCTAAAGCCGAGAACCGTCGACAAGACATCCAGTGGAAAGCTGGCACGCCATAGCTGCAGGCAACGATATCTGAGCGGGACGCTCGATGCCGAATTTATCTGGAAAGCCGGTTACGTATCCTCAAACGTCCACCCCTCTAACGCGGACAAAGCCCGGCAAGGCAGGGCGACGGATACGCAACCTATGGAGGATGCATTACACAACATGCCATCCGCAAGCCGTAGGATTTTCCTGGTCGACTATATTGAAAAGCAGATAGGGCAGCTGATCGGCCGAGCAGACAGGATGAACCTGACGCCAAGCTCCCGACTCGATGAGATCGGCATGGACTCGCTTTCTGCCATGGAGCTGGTCGGTCGCGTCGAGCGCGACATGCATATAAAGATGCCTGTCACCAAATTCCTGAATGCCCCTTCGCTGGGTGTGCTTGTGGAGCATCTCCTCGACGCCATGGATCAGGACGGTGCTTTATCGGATAACAGCCTGGAAACCTCTTCCGAACCGGACCTTTCGCCAGCGAGAAATCGGCGTTCGCGCATGACACAGGCCATGGCGCTGCAGGATTTGTCGATTCCCGCGCCCATCTTTTGTGTGGGCGGACTTGGCGGCGGCGTTCCCTACCTCTCCCAATGGTCGGCCGCGCTGGGCCATGCGAGACCGTTGATTGCCTTTCAGGCAGTAGGCATCGACGGCGCGGAATCTCCGCTTGGCTCCGTCGAAGAAATGGCGCAGCGCTATCTTCAGGAGATGAAAGCCATCCAGCCCGAAGGGCCCTATGTGCTCGCGGGTCATTCGTTTGGTGGACTGGTCGTCTATGAAATGGCCCAGCGCCTCACCGAACAAGGAGATTCGGTCGAGCATTTGTTTCTTATTGACACAACGATCGTTGGAGAAGGCGAGTCGGCTTCCGGAGTTAACGCATCCGTCTCCGAACATGCCATGGCGATGTACGAGCTTCTCCATATGTTCAGACGGTTCAGTGGAAAACGCGGCGATACTCGTATTCATGAACGACTCTCGTCGATGAATGACTTCGAACAGCAGCAATGGCTGGCCGGAGAACTCGGCGTCGACGAATCCACGCATCCAGGGTCCGCCGCGACCCATGTCCTGGAGGTTTATCTCGCGAGCTTCTCGGCGATGAAACGGTATCGTCCGTTGCCGTATGCGGGGCTCGTCACCTTATTCAGGGCGAAAGATGGATTCCCCGTCGAATCGCTGCATCCGGCGCGAAGGATCCGCACGCATTTCGGTGAACTGTTCCTGGGTTGGCAGCACGTTTGCCCAGCGCTTCGCGTCGTAGTTCATAGCGGGGACCACTTCTCGATCGTGCTTCATCCCCATGCCGCCGAGCTTGCCGATGCCGTAAAGAGCACGCTTAATAGAGCGACGCGTCTACGCATCGATCTACATCAGCTTGCCTCCACGAAACATTTTCAGGACCTGGGGCGCCCCATCGATATATCCAAACGCGGGGTGAATTTCGATCCTTTCCACCCGACTTTGCTTGACGACCCCCACCCGATCTTTCATCAACTTCGCGCACACGCGCCCATCTATCGGGATGCTACCTCGACCTGGTGGATGACACGCTACGCCGATGTATCGGCAGGGCTTCGGGACAAGCGATTTTCCGTTGATACCAGAAATGCGGCGAAACACGATGGCACAAGGCTGGATGTCCTCGACGAGGGTGCAAGACCCTCTCTTGTCAGCGCATGGTTTCGCGAGCAGGAGGCGCTTCCTCTGGCCAAGCTCTATAACAACTTCATGCTGTTCGTCGATCCGCCAAAGCACCAAAAATTGCGCCGATTCTTCTCGCCCCTGTTCGAGCCGTTGGCAATAAAACGATGGAAAGCGGATATCGACAGGCGTGTCGATGACCTTATCGCGGAGATGCGCTTGCGGCGAGATCCCGACGTCGTTCGAGACCTGGCGCTGCCTCTGCCGGTCAGTGTCATTTCGGAGATGCTCGGCACCCCGCAACAGGATGCGTTCGTTCTTCAATCCTGGGCGCACGAGCTGTTCCGCGGCTTTGATCCCATGCTTTCGGGCAACGCGGCTCAGCGCATCGATGCAGCTGCCGATGACTTCACCAGATATATGAACGAGCATATCGACAGGCGGCGAAAATCGCCGCCAAGAGAGGATATGCTCGGGCTCCTTCTTGCAGCCAATGAAGGGCAATCGCTCACCACGGATGAATTGGCAGCGAACTGCATGTTGCTGTTCGCGGCAGGATTCGAAACGACAGCAAGCGTCATAGCCAACAGCGTGCTCGCGCTGCTTCGGCATCCCGATCAGCTTTCCCTTCTGCGTGAAAAACCTGAGCTGATTGAGAACGCAGTCGAGGAGTTCCTGCGCTACGACGGCGCGCTACGCGTGTCTGCGCGCGTTGCTTTGGACGACGTGGATATCGGCGGCACGAGGATCCAGCGCGGGGACTCCGTCATATTCGTCTTATCTGCAGCCAATCGGGATCCAGACGCTTTTCCCGACCCCGACCGATTGGACATCACCCGCAACGCAAAACACCATGTCGCGTTTGCCCATGGCATCCATTACTGCATGGGTGCACCGCTGGCCAGGCTTGAAATTCAAAGCGCCATCTCGGCACTGGTACGCCATGATTTTACGCTCGTGCCCGGGTCGATCAAATGGCGAGAAAGTGTGATATTCCGTTGTCTGGATCGGCTTCGTATCGCATTTCACTAAAGCGCCCTTGGCACGACGCGCCCTCTGGACCCTTGGCACTAGTTCTTCTTCGCAATGCCTTCGGCTCGGTCCATCCGCATGATGAAACCCCAGCCATAACGCCCTCTCATGTCGGGCGTATTGCCATCGATGGCGACGACGATGTCGTTCGCACCTTTGTGCAAAGGAAGATCGAAGCCGCCGTTCTCCAGTGACAGGCGACCATCGGGCTTTTTGCGGCCGTCTTTTACGTTGTAGAGATTCTTGCCGGAAAAAACGGGTTCCCCGTCTGCGTAGACCCAGATCTCACGCAGCCAGCCTACCGCTACGTGCCGCACCTGTTCGCGGTCCGACTGCACCGTGGTGCGAAGCCAGATCACCTGTGCGGGCGCCTGCTTGGATGTCGGGGCGTGAAATCGGCTCAGGTTGACAAGGCCACCGTAGTCGGCCGTGACCGGCGACCAATGCGAGCCGGGTGACGGCATGTTCGATAGGCTGAGATGATTCGTGGCGTCCATCGATACGGGATCGGCACCTTGCCATCGGACGAGGTAGCGACGGTCGCCCTCCGCAGGATCCACGGGAGCACGGGGATCGAGGCCATCCGTCACGCCAGGGGCAAGCGTAAGGTTCGCGTAGTAAGCGGTGCCCTCGAAGGCGATGGTTCCAGTGCTTGCTTCGCCTTCCAGATGCACGACGCTCAGCGATGGCTCGGTTCGGCCATTTACATAGACGTTCATCCGCTTACCGGAAATGACCAGACGAATGTGATTCCATTCGTTTTCACGAAAAGGCGCTGGCGCTTGATACTGCGGATAGACATCCCACAACACGCGGCCCTTGATGATGGGGACGTACTGCAGGCAGTCCTGGGAGGCCGGGCAGTCGGGGCTGACCCGGATATACAGCATGTCGGCGGTGTCGCCATCTTTCTGACGAAAACGGATGCCCGGAAATTCTTCGCCAACGGGCTTGATGTCGAACTCGATGGTGCCGTTGTCAAAGTGCTGGTCTTTCAGCGCAACAAAGCCCTGCTCGCTTTCGGAGGTCACCTGAAGGATGCCTTGCGGGAAGGCCTCCCTGGTGATGAATGTCGCGTTGCCGCTTGCCTGCCAGTTGTCGGCTACTAATGGAATCGGCAAAGGAGTGAGCGTCGAGGCGGAAGCCGATGCGATGCCAAGAGCACTGAGCGCATAGACCAAACGGCCAGATCGTTTTTGCATGAGCATCTACCGCAGTTTAAGTGCGCGCACCTTAGCGGCAGACTCCATCTACATTTCACAAGATGATACGAAGCGGCTTGAAGGTGTGTTGATGCGGAAGATTCGGGTGGCTATTGGATTTTCATGGCCCCCCAAGGATCGGCGAAACGCTTCGTCCGACCACCTCACAAGAATCGTCGTCCCGGCGAAGGCCGGGGCCTATTCTTCGGTCTTCGCTTGTCGGTCAACATGTTGCAAGCATCTACGCTGACGTCTGTCACCCGGCCTTCGCCGAGATGACGGATAGATGGAAACCTCGCGGTCTCTGGTGCCTCTCCTCGACCGCTTGAGGAGATTTATAGACCAGTTCGTAACATCCAGGCCCCCACCATCGCCTGCGGGGCCTATGTTTGCCGCATCGACACGCGCACCTGTCCAATGAGGCATTTATGAAAAGAATCATTTTTATCGCGGCCATGCTTCTACTGCCGATCTTCAACGTCAACGCAATGGATCGCCCCGACGGCGCCGCTGGAGCGGCACCGCAAGATGTAGCAGATATCCAGCACGTCATGGACACTTTTCACCATGCCGTAGCCACCCATGACGGCGACGGCGTGTCCGGACTCTTTCTGGACCATGGCAGCACGTGGGCGACCGTATTGTCCGATAAGGCGTTCGCCGCGGCGCGGGCGAAGAATCCCTCGGCTCAGAAGATCCGTGTCAGCAGCTATAAGGATTTTGCGACCTTCGTATCCAGCACAAAGTCGAATCTCGATCCCCGCCATACCGACGTCCGCATCATGAGCGATGGCGCAATAGCATCGGTCTACTTTCACTTCGACTTTGTTATCGACGGCAAATCGGAAAATCGCGGTGACGAAACATGGCAGCTGGTCAAGACGGCGGATGGCTGGCGTATCGTTGCCATCATTTATTCCTCGAATCCCGGGGCGGCATGAACGAACCATGGGTTCGCCGAATCCGTTAACGTGAGTCGGATCGATACACCGGTGTAGGATGGCATGCGCGTTCGGCGAAACTGGTGAGGACGATGGTGCGTCACATTCGGAACCATGTTCGACGTATGGAGAACGCCCCCTATTCCAGGCTGCGCCTGGCGCTTGTCTCACTGCTGGCCTGGACCACCGTCGGCATCGTTTTCGCGGTGCCACGCTTTGCGTCGAACGCGGCATGGTGGCCCGTGTTGCGTACCTCGCTGGCGGAGTGGTGGGCATGGGGATTGCTGGTTCCGGCGATCATTGCGGTGGACCGACGCCTGCCCATCGCCGTGAACAGCCTTGGAACACGGCTCGCCGTTCACATCGCCACCGGCATTCCGACCACTCTGGTGTACTGCTACGTCGCTGCGCTGCTCCAGGTGGCCATGGGCGTGCTCGCATGGCCTGACGCCATGGGCCTCGGTCCTTTGCATGAGACTCTGAAGGGTGGATTCCTGTGGAGCCTCCTCGTCTACCTGCTCGTGGTTGGCGGCTGGCAGGCGGTCCAATACAGCCAGCACTATCTTGCCTCGCAGTTGAGGCTCGAACGGATGGAGCGCAATTTTTCAGAGGCGCGCTTGAATGTCCTGCGCATGCAGCTCGATCCACACTTTCTTTTCAACGCGCTCAATACCATCTCCTCCCTTGTCGTAAGCCAGCCCAAACTGGCGCGCGGAATGATCGAGCAATTGGGCGATCTGCTGCGTCTTTCGCTGGAGTCCGGGCGCCGACAGCAAGTGCGTCTCGGCGAGGAGCTTGAGTTCCTCGGTCATTACCTGGCCATCCAGAAGATGCGCTTTGGCGACAGTTTGCATGTCGTCGTCGATGTACCCGCGTCCGCTCGCGACCTGATGGTGCCAGGGCTGATTCTGCAACCGCTGGTCGAAAATGCAGTTCGCCACGGGTTATCGCCTCGACCGGGCGGGGGCACCGTCTGGGTACGGGCAACGGTCGACTCTGCCACGCTGTACATCACCGTCGAGGACGATGGTGTCGGGCTTGGCGATGGTTGGACGGACGATCGCGTTGGATTGGGGCTGGGCATCACCCGCGAACGTATTGCCATGCTTCACCCCACCCAAGATGCCGGCCTCCAGATCGGCTCCCGCGAAGGCGGCGGCGCACGCGTTCGTGTCTCGATACCCATACAGACAACAGAGGCGCACGTCGATGAGTGAGAGGGACGCTTATCGGGTTCTTATCGTCGACGACGAGCTACCGGCGCGGCAGCGTCTGCGCGAGTTGATGGAGAACGATTCCGATGTTGGCGACATCATGGAAGCGGAGAATGGGCTCGACGCCGTCGAAGCGATCCTGCAAAAGCGACCCGATGTCGTTTTTCTGGACGTTCAGATGCCTGGGCTCGACGGCCTGGGCGTGATCGACACGATCGGTATCGAGCGCATGCCCGTGACGGTCTTTGTAACGGCGTTCGATCAGCATGCCGTGCGTGCGTTCGAGTCGGCCGCCATCGACTATGTGCTCAAACCCTACGGCGACGAGCGCATGGAGGCCGCTTTCTCCCGCGCAAAGGCGCGCCTGGACGACAGGCATCTGCGTGTGTTCGGCCAGAACGTGCTCCAGCTGCTCGATAGTCACCGCCTGGACAAACCGTTTCTCGACCGCATCGTCATCCGGGAACGCGACAAGACCGATCTGATCCGGGTCGAATCGATCGACTGCATCGAAAGCGCGGGCGTCTACATAGCATTACATGTGGGGCGCGAGCGCATCATCCATCGCGCCGCCCTGGGCGAACTGGTCGCACGGCTCGATCCGCGCCGTTTCGTGCGCGTGCATCGCTCGACCGTGGTCAACATCGACAGCATCGTGCATCTGGAGCCGGCCACCCACGGGGAATTCGATCTCGTCTTGCGCGGCGGCCACCGTGTCCATGTCAGCCGCACGTTTCGCCCCCTGCTTGAGGCCCGGCTCGGGCAGCCGTTGTAGCCCGCCCTGCTTTTGTATCGGAATGTATCCGGACCAGCCCGAAGCACATTTCGATACCTTTCGATGCATCCCGTGACATATGCGGGATGCCCCGCCATGGTTTTCTATACATACCAAACGAGCCCATCGTTTACTTACTGGAGAGAACCATGCACAAGAAGATGAATCTCAGCGGCCGCGGTTTCATGGGTGTGGCGGCCATGACGATACTGGCGACCGGCATGATAAGCAGCCTGCATGCTCAATCCGCGCAAATGCAGCCGGACCGGGCTCCCATGTCGACCCCTGTTTCGCAGGATTCCCTGGGCCCGTTGAAGCATGTCCATGCCGGCGTGCTGGATGTCGCTTATGCGGAGCTGGGGCCGGCCGATGGCCCGGTAGTCATTCTTCTGCACGGATGGCCTTACGACATTCACAGCTATCAGGATGTCGCGCCGGCGTTGGCTGCAAAAGGCTACCGGGTACTTGTCCCATATGCGCGTGGGTACGGCGAAACCCGTTTTCTGTCCAAGAACACCATGCGAAACGCCGAACCTGCCGCGTTGGCCAAGGACGTCATCGATTTCATGGACGCGCTCCATATCAAGCGCGCGGTGTTGGGCGGCTTTGACTGGGGTGCGCGCTCGGCGGATATCGTCGCGGCGCTGTGGCCGGAACGGGTGAAGGCGCTGGTGAGCGTAAGCGGCTATCTCATTGGCAGCCAGGAGTCCGGCAAGGCGCCATTGCCGCCCAAGGCCGAATACCAGTGGTGGTATCAGTATTACTTCACCACCGAGCGTGGCCGCATCGGCTACGAGAAGAACCATCGCGATTTCGCCAAGCTGATCTGGCAGCTCGCTTCGCCGAAGTGGAACTTCGACGACGCCACCTACGAGCGCAGCGCCTCCGCACTCGACAACCCGGACCATGTCGCCATCACGATCCACAACTATCGCTGGCGGCTGGACCTGGCCAAGGGTGAAGCCAAATACGATGCCCTGGAAAAGCGACTGGCCCAGTTCCCGAAGATTTCGGTCCCGACCATCACTCTGGAGGGTGACGCCAATGGCGCGCCGCATCCGCAGCCGGAGGCGTACGCCAAGCAGTTCACCGGCAAGTATCAGTTTCGTCTGATCACTGGCGGCGTCGGGCACAACTTGCCGGAAGAAGCACCGCAGGCGTTTGCGCAAGCCGTGATCGACGCCGATCATCTTTGATACGTATCGGGTGCAAACGGCGGGCGTGTGGTCGAGCGCTTTTGATAGGTACGAATGTCCGGCTCGCCATCGCATAACTCGGGTACCTGACGCAGGAAAGCCTGGACGTAGTCGGTTGCCATATGCAGATCGAAGTCGGCGGCCGAGCGCCAATCCTCGATGACGATCCACAAACCATCGTCGGCGGCATCCTGAAAGATCTCGTAGCGCAGGCTGCCAGGTTCGAGCCGGCTCGGCGTGACCAATGCCAGCAGCTGCTGACCAAGTCTTGCCTCTTCGCCGCGCCTGGCGGCAAAGAAGGCGATCTTGCTGATCGCGTTCATGGGAATGTCTCGAAAGGCGGTCGACACCATCGACGGTGTCGGCCGCGGTGAAGGAAGCACCTGCCCGGATTACCAGGGCTGGTCGGTCGGCAACACGAACAGCTCCGCGACATTGACGTAGTCCGGTGCCTGCAGCGCGAACACGATCGTGTCGGCAACATCGGATGCTTTCAGAAACTCCATCTGATGACGCAGGCCTTCCATCTGATCGCGATAGCCTTTATCCGAAACGTGTTCGAACAGCTCGGTGTCGACTGCGCCGGGCTGGACACAGGTGACGCGGATGTTGTGCTTCTTGCCGACTTCAAGACGCAGGCCCTCGGAGAAGGCGGTAACGGCGTGTTTGGTGGCGCAGTACACCGACAGGCCCGGGAAGATCTTGCGGCCGGCGATCGACGAGGTATTGAAGATATGGCCGGCGTGCTGCTTCTGCATGTATGGCAATACGGCTGCGGTGCTGTTGAGCAAGCCCTTTACGTTAACGTCGACCATGCGGTGCCACTCGTCGGTCTTGAACGAGTCGATGTCCGAAATCGGCATCAGGCCTGCATTGTTGAACAGGATGTCGATCGTGCCGTAGGCGTCGACCACCTGTGTTACGCCAGCCTCGACCGACGCGGCATCGACCACGTCCATCTCGATGGCGAGGGCTTCACCGCCGGCGGCGCGGATTTGCGCGACCAGTTGCTGCAGGCGATCGATACGACGAGCGGCCAGGCCGACCTTGACGCCCTGGGCGGCAAGCTTCAGGGCCGTGGCGGCACCGATGCCGCTGGACGCGCCTGTGACGAGAGCGATTTTTCCGTTGAGGTTCATGAGATTCACCTTGAGGTTGGAAGTCGTGCTGCCGAAGTGCTTTGGCATCGGCTCGAGCACGGTGCGCAGGTTGCGCTTCTTCCAACGGTGTCTCTCTTGCGATCTTGCTCAGGCTGTCGGGGTTTTGCGCTCAACTGTCGCCGCGATAGCCACTGGGGGCGACGCCCGTTTCGCGACGAAAGATCTGGGCGAAGTGGCTGGCGCTGGTATACCCGACCTCCAGGCCGATCTCGATGACGGAACGCGATGTCTCCCGCAGCAGCAGCCGCGCCCGCTCCATACGAAGGCGAACGAAGTATCGCGACGGTGCGTAGCCGGTGCTCTGCTTGAACGCGCGGCCAAAATGGAACTCGCTCAAGCCGACTTCACGGGCCAATCGGCCGAGGTTGAAGTCACGATCGAGTTGCGACTCCATCCGTTCGATAACGCGGCGCAGCTTGAAGGCAGGCAACCCTCCACGAGCCCGCCGCCGGCCTGTGACTATGGCGCCATACCGACGTACCAGGTGCACGGCCAGACTCTGCGCCAATCCCTGGACAAACATTGCGCTAGGTCCATGCGCGGATAGCAGCTCCACGCGCAAGGGGTCGAGCAACGCCGACAACACCGCGTCCCGTTCCCCGGACACGTCGCGCAACTCCACATCGCAGCCGTCGCCGAATATTTCCGCGATGGCCCGCTTGAGCAAGGGCAGCCCCAGGTGCAGGTGCATGACCTCGAAAGGCGCCGAGTCGTCGGCAGTCCAGCGCAACTCGTATGGATCCTGGGCATTGGTCAGGAAGAAATCCCCTTCCGACACGCGATGGGTTTGCCAGGGGCCACCGAGCTCCCGCTCCTCGACTACCGCGGCGCCCGACAGCACCCATACGATCAGTGGTTCCGGAACGGCCGGGATCAGCAGGCACTCCTGGTGCGGCTCGCGCTCATAGACCTGTACCAGCAAGTCCTTCCACGCCTGTCCGCGACTGGCGGCAATGCGCGTGCCGGGCACGCGCTCGTCGAGCGCTTGAGCTGAACTGTGTTCGGTGTCGGTCATGACGTAGGGACCATCGCCTTATGAAACACGCGTGCGGCGCTCTATCGCCGTGACTCGCACCGGCAAGGCAAGACTCAGCACATCCTTGAGATGGCGTGCCTCTTCGAGCGGGCTGCGTCCGAACAGTCGCTTGAACTCGCGACTGAACTGCGAGGCACTCTCGTAACCGACACGCTCCGATGCGCTGGCTGCGGTCAGGCCATTACGGATCATCAACAGCCGCGCCTGGTGCAGACGCATGGCCTTGATGTACTGGATCGGCGAGGTGGCCGTGACGGTCTTGAAGTGGGCATGAAATGCGGGAACGCTCATGCTCGCCTCGCTGGCCAGAGTCGCCACATCCAGCTCGCCGTCGTACTGCGCATGGATACGACGCAAGGCCTTGGCGATGCGCCCGAAATGACCTCCCTGGGTCAAGGCGGCGCGAAGGCTGCCACCCTGTTCACCGGTCAGCACGCGATAAGTGATCTCGCGCACGATGGATTGGCCCAACAGTTTGGCCTCGCCCGGATTCGCCATGGCTTCAAGCAGGCGCACGGTGGCATCGCCGATGCGCTCATCGACCGGCGTGGCGAACATCGTGCGTGGCTGCACGTCGATATGCGGCAGGTTTTCGTCGACCGATAGCGCCAGTTCGGCGGTCATGGCCGGATCGATGCGCAATGCGATACCGAGCATGGGCTCCTGCGGGCTGGCCTCGGTTTCTATCTCGAACGGCAACGGCACCGCCAGCACCAGGTAGTGCTGCGCGTCGTAAACGTAGGTGTGCCCGCCGTGGAAGCCGCGCTTGCGGCCCTGCGCCACGATGACGATGCTCGGCTCGTAGAGCGCGGGGGTACGCGCGAGCGGGTGGTTCGAGCGCATCAGAGTGACGCCGTCGAGCAATGACTGGGTATAGCCCTCGGCCGGTGCCAGCCGGTCGATCAGATCGATCATTCGGGTCTGCCGCGAAGCGTCGACGCCGGGCTGCTGAGCATGGGTGGCCATGGAGATCACTCCGGGCTGGATAGAGCATCAGGCTATATATCACCACGAAAAGCCGGCCTCTTGGGGATCTGCAATAGGAATAGGCAATCTCCCCAGACGATCCGGTCTTAGCGCGGGCGGGCTGCGTTCCTAGCATGGCTTCCACCTGGCAGGGCATTGCCAGACCCCACTTTGGAGCGTCGCCATGAATACCCAACCGTCATCGAAAGTCATCCTGGTCACCGGTGCCAGTAGCGGCATCGGCGAAGCCACCGCCAGCCATCTCGCCCGCCAGGGCCATCGCGTCGTGCTGGGTGCACGCCGCACCGAGCGCCTGAAGGCGTTGAGCGAACAGCTTCAGGATCTGGGTAGCCAGGTCGCCTATCGGGCGTTGGACGTCAGCCGCCTGGACGATATGCAGGACTTTGTCGCATTCGCCGAAGCCACCTTCGGCCCGGTCGACGTCATCGTCAACAATGCCGGCGTCATGCCGCTGTCGCCGCTGAATGCGCTCAAGGTCGACGAATGGGATCGCATGATCGACGTCAATATCCGCGGTGTATTGCACGGCATTGCCGCGGTACTGCCGGGTATGGAAACGCGCGGGCGCGGCCACATCATCAACGTGTCCTCGATCGGCGGCCATGCGGTATCGCCCACGGCAGCAGTTTATTGCGCGACAAAGTACGCGGTTCGCGCGATCTCAGACGGCCTGCGCCAGGAGACCGACACGATTCGCGTGACTGTTGTCTCCCCCGGCGTGGTGGAGTCGGAACTGGCCGATACCATTTCCGATGCCAGCGCCCGCGACGCGATGAAGGCTTTCCGTCGCGTTGCCCTGCAGCCGGACGCAATTGCCCGCGCGATCGCCTATGCCATCGAACAGCCCGACGACGTCGACGTCAGTGAGCTGATCGTTCGACCAGTGGCAAGCCCGCACTAACCAGGAGGCATCCGCCATGAACGTCCATCCCTATGTCGGCATGTGGGTTACTGCCGATGGCCATATTCGCCATGAGCTCCTACCCAATGGCAGATACGACGAAAGCCGCGGCCGTCGTAGCAGCGCCTATCGGGGCAATTACACCGTCCACGAAAATCACATCGATTACGTCGACGATACCGGTTTCACCGCCGATGGCGACTTTGTCGACGACGTGCTTCACCATGCCGGTATGGTGCTTTACCGCCAGCGTTGATCTACTTGGTTAAACTGCGCGGGTGAGCACACGTCATGAGAACGGCTACATCCTTACTCGCCATTGGCGCGACACGAAGGATGGCAGCGACATCGAGTTGTGGCTGGCGACCGAGTCCGGCGCCCGCCGCATACTCGTCACGGGTCAGCGAAACGTAGCTTTCGTTCGTGCGGCTGTGCGCACACAAGTCGAGGCGCTGATCCGCAACGAGAGTGGCGTGGAGTTGGCCCCCTTGCCGATGAAAACGTTCGAGCAGGAGCCCGTCCTCGGGCTCTATACCCGTGGATATCGGGCCCTGCTCAAGCTGGAGAAGCGGTTGGCCAAGGAAGGCGTCGAGCTTCTTGAAGCCGATATCCGCCCCGACGATCGCTATCTGATGGAGCGATTCATCACGGCCAGCGTCGTCGTCGAGATGGAAAGTAACGGCGACACGGCCACGCTGGTCAACCCGCGCCTGAGACCTGGCGAAAGTTATCGTCCGGCACTCCGCCTGGTATCGCTGGATATCGAGACAAGCGCGCAAGGCGAGCTCTACTCCATTGCGCTCGAAGGATGCGGGCAACGGCAAGTCTTCATGCTCGGCAGCCCTGGTGCTGGCGAGGTGCCCGACCTGGATTTCGAGCTGACCTACTACGAAGAGCGCGCACAGCTTATCGTGGCTCTCAATAGCTGGTTTCGCCATCACGACCCCGACGTCATCATCGGTTGGAACCTGATCCAGTTCGATCTTCGCCTGCTCCAGGCATGCGCGGACAAGTGTGGAATGGTCCTGACGCTTGGACGTGGCGGCACGCCCATCGAGTGGCGAAACCATCAGCGACGCGAAGGCTACATCTTCGCGACGATCCCTGGTCGGCTGGCTATCGACGGCATCGAGGCACTGCGTTCCGCACTCTGGAGCTTTCCTTCGTTCAGTCTCGAAACTGTCGCGCAGGAATTGCTTGGCGAAGGCAAGGCCATCGATGATCCGTATAGCCGGATGGCGGAGATCGAGCGGCGCTTCAATGAAGACAAACCCGCCCTGGCCCGTTACAACCTGAAAGACTGCGAGTTGGTGACGCGTATCTTCGCCAAGACAAAGCTCATGGAATTCCTGCTTGAGCGAGCCAATGTCACCGGCTTGCAGGCAGACCGCATGGGCGGTTCGATCGCCGCCTTCAGTCATTTGTACTTGCCGCGCATGCATCGCGAAGGCTACGTGGCTCCCAATGCAGGCGCGCGCACCGGCGAATCGTACCCCGGTGGCTTCGTCATGGAGTCTCGCCCGGGCATCTACGACTCCATCGTCGTCCTGGACTATAAAAGTCTCTATCCGTCGATCATTCGCACGTTCCTCGTCGATCCGATCGGCCTGGCCGAAGGCATGCTCGCCACCGATCCCAAGGCCACGATTCCCGGACCCAAAGGCACTCGCTTCTCGCGCAGCAAACACTGCCTGCCGGGGTTGATCACCCAGCTATGGACCGGACGCGACAAAGCCAAGGCGGCGGGGAATGCGCCGTTGTCGCAAGCATTCAAGCTTTTGATGAATGCTTTCATCGGCGTGCTTGGAGCGGCGGGCGGGAAATTCTTCGATCCCAAGCTGGTCTCTGCCGTGACGCTGCGTGGCCACGAAATCATGCGGGAGACGCGTGCATGGGTCGAGGCGGAAGGCTACGAGGTGATCTATGGAGATACGGATTCGATCTTCATCTGGCTCGGGAAGCGTTATCCGGAAGCCGAAGCACTGGCCATCGCCGACCAACTGGTTGCCCACATCAATGCGAAGTGGGCGGAGCAACTGAAGGCGTCACTGGATATCGAGTGCTATCTGGAGATCGAGTTCGACGCGCACTATCAGCGGTTCTTCATGCCGACGATCCGCGGAAGCGATCAGGGCAGCAAGAAACGCTATGCCGGTATGGTCTTGAATGACAATGGCCAGGAGGAACTGGTCTTTCGTGGCCTGGAAACGGTGCGAAGCGACTGGACGCCGCTGGCCAAGCGGTTTCAACGGGAGCTTTTCGAAAAGATCTTCCGGGAGGAGCCGTACGCGGATTTCATCAGGAACTATGTTGCCGATCTGCGCGCGGGAAAACTCAACGATCTGCTTACCTACCGAAAGCGGCTACGCGGAAAACTCGATTCTTACGATCGGATCACCCCACCCCAGGTTCGCGCCGCTCGTCTTGCGGATGAGCACAATGCCCGACTCCGTCGCCCGTTGCAGTATCAGAGCGGTGGGTGGATCAGCTATGTGATGACCGTCAATGGACCGGAGCCCCTGGAGGTATTGCGCTCAGCCGTCGACTACGAACATTACCTGGTCCATCAATTGAGGCCGATTGCCGAGGCAATCCTGTCTCCAATTGGCAGTCGCTTCGATATCTTGATATCCCAACAGGCAGAGCTGTTCTAGCTGTTGAAATCATGTGAGACACCGATGAGTCGGCGTGATCTAACAGTGGGTCATGATTTCAGAGAGCCTGGAATAACCTCAGTTTTGTCGTCATCCCGGCGAAGGCCGGGATCCATTCCTCAGTTGTCACTTGTCAGGCGGCATGTGGCAAGCATCTGCGCTGAGGAGTGGATTCCGGCCTTCGCCGGAATGACGAGTAGGAAAGGTTCTCAGAAGCTCCCAGAGGTCACCCCTATAATGACTGCATTCTCACCGCTACGAAGATGGGCGCTGTGGTGACAGGCAAGGCACAGTTAGGGCCATGCCAATAGTGGTTAAATGCGAATCGCGACCGCCCCCATTCATTAAGTTTTCGGCCCCAGGCGACCTTGATGTTTATATCCCCATGCCGCCGCGGCATTCTCGCGATCATCACGTTGCTTACTTGCGCGCTGCCCGTTCACGCGGCGGGCGATCTGCAGCTTCAATCCCTCACCATTGACCGCCAAGCGCAGCCGTTGTCGGTCGATAACCCGTCGCCGTCCTTTGCCTGGGTGGTCGCCAACGCACCGCGCGGCACGATACCCGAAGGTTATCGAATCGAAGTCGCGCGCAGCATGGCTGCGCTCGCGGCGGATCGCCCCGATCTGTGGGACAGCGGTCTTGTTGCTGGCAACGCCTCTTTCGACGTTGCGTACAACGGATCGCCGTTGGCTCCGTCGAGTCGTTACTACTGGAAAGTGGTCGCGCACACGTCGGCTGGTGACGCGAGCGCAACGTCCTGGTTCGAAACCGCACCGTCACCGCAACAGTGGTCCCGAGCGCAATGGATCGGCAAGCCTCCGGGCGGCTCCCTGGCTGCGCCATTGTTACGGCACGTTTTAACCGTAAGGACCGGCCTCGAATCGGCAAGGCTGTATGTCGCTGCGGGAGGCTATGCCGATGTGTCAATCAATGGGAAACCTGCAAGCGACGCCGTTCTTTCGCCCGATTTCACGAACTACAACAAACGCGTGCTCTATCTCGCGCACGATGTAACGACCCTGTTGAAGCCCGGGGCGGCCAATGCCATCGGCATCGAACTTGGACGTGGCTACTACGGGCTCACCAATCCGGATGTGTGGCATTGGGAGAAGGCGCCATGGCACGGCGAGCCGCGTGTGCGCGTACTCCTGAAGCTATGTTATGTGGATGGCCGCTGCGATTTCGAAGGCACCGATGCGAACTGGCGCGTTCACGACGGCCCGACGGTACTTGACGACGTGTATGGTGGCGAGACCTATGACGCACGCCGTGAGCAGCCCGGCTTCGACACAGCAACCTTTGATGATCGAAACTGGCGCACGGCAGCCGTATTACCCGCCCCCGAAGGGGCGCTGCAAGCGCAGCGCGAGCCGCCGGTACGCGTGGCAGCAACGTTACGGGCGGCCACGGTAACCAAGCTACCCAGCGGCAGCTACGTGTTCGCCTTTCCGCGTGTCATCGCCGGTTGGGCCACTTTGGCCATGCAGGGAAAAGCCGGCGATACGATCGTTTTGCACTATGGCGAAAAGCTACTGCCCGATGGCAGTGTGGATGACCGTGACGACCATCATTACTTCGAGCACGGCTTGCAGACGGATCGCATCACCCTGGCAGGTCGCGGTGTGGAGCGCTGGCATTCGCGCTTTTCCTGGAAGGGTTTTCGATATGTACAAGTCGACGGCTGGCCTGGGGCCGCACCGTCGCTCGGTACGATGACCGCGCAAGTCGTGCACTCCGATGTCGCGGTCATCGGTCACTTCAGCAGCAGCAATCCATTGCTCAACTGGATCCACACTGCTGCCGTCGACACCGTCCTGAATAATCTTTACGGCATGCCCACCGATACGCCGATGTACGAGAAGAACGGCTGGACTGGCGACGGCATGCTCGGCGCGGACATGATGTTGCGCAATGTGGACGCCGATACGCTGCTGTCCAAGTGGGTACGGGATATTGCCGACGCGCGCAATGCCGACGGCGCACCGCTGCTGATAGCGCCCAATCCGGGTTGGGGGGATGTGCGCGCACCGCCGTGGCACGCGGCGTATGTGCTGGTTCCCTGGTCGCTGTACTGGCAACGCGGCGATCGGCGCGTATTGGCCGAGCATGTCAATGGCATGGCGCGTTATGTCGACCTTGAATATGCTCGCTCGCCCGGAGGTATTGCCGATACCGCGTTGGGCGATTGGGTCAGCCCCAGCACACCCGCCGATGGCGGCAACGCGCCGGAAGATAAGCACGTAGCGGCAACCGCCTATCTCTATCGCATGGCCAAAGCCATGGCGCAGATCGAGCATACCCTCGGTAACGACAGCAGGTCGCGTCATTTCGATGCCATGTCAGCACAGGTGCGAACAGCGTTCAACCAGCAGTTCTTCGATCCGGCCAAGGGGCTATATCGAGGACAAGGCGATGACGGGGTGCGACAGACCCATCAGTTGCTTGCGCTGGATTTTGGTCTTGTTCCGACAGCACAACGCCCGCGAGTGATCGATGCCCTTGTTCAAGCAGTGCATGCGCATGACAACCATCTGGACACCGGCGCACTCGGCAGCAAGCTGCTATTACCAACGCTGACAGCCACAGGGCACGCCGATCTTGCATGGATCGTTGCCACCCAGACGAGCTTTCCCAGCTGGGGCTATTGGCGTGAGAACGGTGCCACCAGCCTGTGGGAGCACTGGAAACTCGACGCCCGCTCGCGAGGGCATTACTTTCTGGGCAGCATCGACGATTGGCTGTTCGGGGACGTTGCGGGTTTAAGGCCATTGGCGCCGGGCTGGCAGCGTATCGGCATACATCCCGCACTTGTCCCGTGGCTGGACCATGCTGAAGCAGACACCATGACGCCGTTTGGTCGTGCTGCTGTGGCTTGGTCTCATCTATCGGGGAAATTGCAGCTCGACGTAGAAGTCCCCGTTGGCAGTACCGCCGAGATACGCCTGCCCAGGGTAGCTCCGGAAAGCGTGACGGAATCGGGGCAGCCTCTGTCGACATTGAAGTGGGTGCATGGATTGCGTGCGTGCGGTGCGGACACGTGTTTCGAGTTGGCGTCTGGGCATTTTCGTTTTTCGGCTTCGACAGGCCGTGCCGCAGCCGCGGGGCACAACTGAAGGGAACCTCGAATAACCTCAGATTCTCCTATCGTCATCCCGGCGCAGGCCGGGACCCAGTGGCCTTGCGATCGGTTATCGCGAGAGCCCGCAGAAGTCAGCTCTGTCGCGACAACTAAAAACTGATGCCACTGGGTCCCGGCCTGCGCCGGGATGACGGGTAGGAAAGGTTTTTCGAGGTTCCCTAAAGCCGTCCGCACAAAAATCCGACTGTTGTAGCTGCCGATCACTTTGCGGCGTAGCGCTGCCATAAGTAGATGGGCAATCCTGCAAGCAGCAGCACTGAGCCCCAAAGCAAGGTTTCGGTACCCGTACCGATCAACGCCCACAGGCTGAAAGCGAGTGCGCCTAATGCGACCACCCGCCGCCAGATCCTGGCAGCGCCGTCGATGCGCCACCATGCCAGTACGGTGACAAGATACGGAACCAGTGTCGCCGCGGTGGACAGCAGGATCGTGAAGGTGAAGAGCGCCACCAGCGTGCGGCTGTAATTGGAGGCAATCAGGACGCTGGCGAGGATGCTGCTGATCAGCAGGCCGACCCACGGCGTCCCGCGCTTATCCAGGCGAGCGAAGCAGGCTGGAAACAAGCCATCCTGTGCGGCAGCGAGCGACGTCTGCGCTTGCAGAAGTACCCACCCATTGAGTGCACCAAAGCACGAAACGGTAGCGACAACTCCGATTGCGATACCTGCGGCATCACCCCATACCCGCCTTGCGGCCTCGGCCATCGGTGCTGCCGATGCATGCAGCACATCGGCTGGAAGCATGCCGACAACCACCGTGCAGGCCAGCATGGTGGCTAGCCCGGCGATGGTCATGCCGATAATGGTGGCACGTGGCACGGTACGTTGTGGGTCTTTGACAACGCCGGTCGGCACTGTCGCGGTTTCCAGGCCGAGAAACGCCCACAACGTCAATGCGGCGACGGAGGACGCCACGCTCACCAAGGGCAAGCCACTGGAGTTGAAAGGTACAAAGGCGCTCATGTGCACCCAGCCCAGCCCCAGCAAACCAAAGACAACCAGCGGCACCAGCTTGAGCAAGGTCGTTACGATGGCTGTACGGCCTGCTTCACGCACGCCAGCCAAACTGATGACTGTGCAGATCCACAGCGCGCCTAATGCGCACAAGGCGCTGCGCAACGGAGTGAGCGTTGCTGCCGGCCAAACGGAGCCCAGGCTGCCGGCGAACGCAACCGCAATCGCCGCATTGGCCGACCATACGCAGACCCAGTAACTCCATGCCACAAGGAAGCCGACACGGTCACCGAATGCTCGTCGTGCATAGGCATAGGCGCCACCGTGATTGGGAATGATCTGCGCCAGCCACGCATACACCAGCGCCAGCATCAACGCACCACCCAGGCTGATTCCCCAACCGAGCAGACTGGCAGCGCCATAAGGGGCCAATGCCGCCGGTAAGACGAATACGCCCGATCCGATAATGTTGCCGATGACCAGCGCGATCAGCATCCATTGCCCGAGCGACCGCTGGCCGTCGCTCATGCGTGGGCGAGCGAATCGCGATAGGCGCGGCGCACCATTTCATGGAAATGGTGTACGGCGTTCTCGCGTAATGGATTCAGTCGCCCGGCTTCATATGAGCCCGAAGCAAGTCCGCGTTGCACGTCTTCGCAGATGGTGACGTCCTCGTCCTGCACCTCGTCGCTGAACGCAATGTCCTTCGCACGGCGAGCCTGTGCTTCCGGGCTGCTCGCTGGCGTGTAATAGAAGTCGAACTCCACCCGGCAACGATCGACACCCAGCGGCAGCACGCGATTGGTCTGCAAACGGCCGGGCAGGATGTTGAGCATCGCATTGGGGTACAGGAAGTAATACAGCGCTTCGCCGCTCCCGTAGAGATCGTCGCCGCTCTCCAGCGGACTGAACTGAAACGAATACCACTGGGCGGTTTCGGTGATATAGCTGCGATAGTCGAGCAGACTGTTCAAGCCTGGATGAATATGCGGTACGTGATAACCCTCCAGGTAGTTGTCCACATAGACCTTCCAGTTGCAGGCGACGTCGTAGCTTTCGCGATGATGAAATTCATAGTCGTGCAGTGCGCGATGCGGACCGAGGCGTGCATCGATACCTGCGACGAATTCATCGAATGGCGGCGCTTCGCCAATGGCCACGAAGACCAGGCCCTGCCACAGGTGTACGCGAACCTCGGGGAGACGGATGTCCGCGGGGTTGAAGTCCGGTGTACGGCCCATTTCCGGTGCGCCACGCAGCACGCCATCCAGACCATAGGTCCAGCCGTGATAGCGGCAACGCAGATTCTGTGCGCCCTTTCCATCGCAGATGGCGATCGGACCCGCTCGATGTCTGCACACATTGTGGAACGCGCGAATGGTCGATGCATCGCTGCGCACGATCACCAGGGGCAGCCCGGCGATCTCGGTCACCACATGGTCGCCGACGCTGAGCAGTTGCGATTGATGGCATACCAGTTGCCAGCTCCGCGCGAAGATGGCCGACGCATCCAGCGCCGGCATGCGCGCATCGGTATAGAAACGAGCCGGCAAGGTCAGCGCGACATCGAGCTTTTGCGGAGCGAGCGTATCGGGAGAAAGTAACTCGGTCATGGCGGCATGTGGCGACGGTGATGGCCGAGTATTCATCGAACTGCGCTGCAGCATCAACGCTTGGTTATTACCTCTCAGGTAATTGGCTTGTCGAGCTCTGGCCCCTAGGGTGGCTATATCGCGATCGGTTCCGATACGCCCATTCAAAGAGGACAACCCATGTCAGCCTTCCCCATCCATACGATCCAATCCGCGCCCGAACCCTCCAAGCCCTCTCTTGAGGCGCTGCAGGGTGCGTTTGGCATGATTCCGAACATCGCCAGCGCCATGGCGACGTCTCCCGTCCTGATCGGCAGCCTGGTCGGACTCTTCGGCAAGGTCCATGGCGGCAGCTTTTCCGAAGCGCAGGTCCAGATCGTCCTGCTTACCAATGCCGTAACTAATGCCTGCTCCTGGGCGGTGGCATTTCATTCCTTCCTGGCCGTCAAAGAAGGTGTCGATGCGGCGGATGTCGACGCCATTCGCGAACAACGGATTCCGTCGGCTGGAAAGAACGCTGCCCTTTCCACACTGGCGCGAACCTTTATCGAGAAGCGCGGGCATCTCGACGACCGGGATGTGTCGATCTTCCTTGACGCCGGCTTCGGCAAAGATCACCTTCTGGAAGTCATTGCCATCGTCGCCGCATCCACGATCACCAACTACACTGGCAATGTCACGAAGCCACCGTTGGAGGATGCCTTTGAGGCATATCGTTGGCATGCGCAAAGAGCCGAATGAACTGGGACTCCTGCTACGTCATTGGCGTGGAGTCCGTGGCACCAGCCAACTGGAGTTGGCGCTGGATGTCGACATTTCGCAGCGGCACTTGAGCTTTATCGAAAGCGGCCGAAGTGCGCCAAGTCGTCAGACGTTGACCGGCATTGTTCAGTCGCTGGACATTCCGCTACGAGAGCGAAACGCGGTCTTCCTCGCCGCGGGCTTCGCGCCGGTCTATTCGGAGGCGCCCTGGAACGCCACGGAGATGCAGGGCATTACTCGCGCGCTCGATCGAATGCTGCGCCAGCACGATCCGTTTCCTGCCATTGTCATGGATCGGTATTGGAACGTGCTGGCGACCAATCAATCATCGCCTCGCTTTTTCGGCTCGTTCATCGACATGGCGGCGCGTACCGGACCGCGCAATATGCTGCATCTGATCTTCGATCCCGAAGGTATGCGTCCATTCGTCGTGGATTGGGAAACGGTGGCCAGAAGCCTTATCCAGCGCGTCTATCGTGAAACGGTCGGGCGCGTGCTGGACGAACGCACCCATACTTTTCTCGATGAACTGTTTGCCTACCCTGGCGTCGATGCATCGTGGCGGTTACATGGATTGGTCGGTCCCGCCCCGGATCTGCCGATGATTCCCATGGGATTCAATAAAGACGGCAAGGTGCTCAGTTATTTTTCGATGGTGACCAGTGTGGGGGCGCCGCAAAGTGTCGCGGCGCAGGAGCTTCGGATCGAGTCCATGTTTCCTGCGGATGAGGAAACGGAGGTGTTTCATGAGAAGTGGATGTCGGTTTGATTCATTTGCCGTCATTGGGGCGACTTTGGATTGCTCGAATAACCCCCTACTCGTCATCCCGGCGCAGGCCGGGACCCAGTGGCTTCGGTTTCCGGTTTTTACGTTAGAGCAAATGCTTGGCGATGCTCGCGACAACCGACCGCAAAGCCACTGGGTCCCGGCCTGCGCCGGGATGACGATAGGGAAAGCTGAGGTTATTCAGGGCTTCCTTCTGTCGCGGCTGAAGCCGCTCCTACAAAGACAAGGAAGGCTCTCATTTGCCCTGAATCAACAACCCAAGCGGCATAAGTGGACTGACCGGAATCAGCTCGTAACTCATCAGGTTCGCAGCCACCAGCGGCAGCGTCGCCAGCGTTGCCTTGGCTTGTTCGACCGATTCCGCATTCATGAGAAAGATCGGTCCAGCGTTCTCACGGAACCAGAACTGCTCAATGTGACCTTCGAGATAGTGTTTGAGCGTGGCCGGAACTTCGCTCGGCAGATACTGCTGGCGTTGTTCGGGCGTGAGCGGGGATTTCACGGAAGCGATAGCCATGACTTTCATTGATGGTCTCCTCGTTTGATGAACATTGCGATGTGCAACGAGGAGCAATCTAGTCTTCGACCTGCCAAAGCGGTATCGTCGTAAATGACAACTTTAGGGTCATTTACGCCATGCGTATTTCCATACTCGCGCTGGACGGCCTGTTCGATACCGGCCTCACCGTCGCCCTGGATGCCTTCGGGATCGCCAACAATTTTGCGGCCCGACAAACCGGCGGCCCACCTCCTTTCGAGGTATCGACCGTGGGCGTGCGCAGGAACGTCCGGTCCGGCCATGGACTATCCGTGCCCGTGCGAGCCATCACGCCGGACCTGAAGCCGGACTGGGTGATCGTCCCGGCGCTCAATACAAGCACGCCGGAACGACTGGTTCCGGCGCTTGAGCGACGGGACGTGTGTCAGGCCAAGACGCAGTTGTTGGCATGGCATGCCGAAGGCGCTCATATCGCGGCATCCTGCATCGGATCGTTTCTTCTGGCGGAAACCGGGCTGCTCGATCATCAGGAAGCGACGACGACCTGGTGGCTCGCTCCGCTGTTTCGACAGCGCTACCCGAACGTATCCCTCGACGAGTCACGCATGCTCGTGCCATCGGGCAGGATGGTGACCGCCGGCGCGGCGATGGGACATCTCGATCTCGCCTTGTGGCTGGTACGCAAGGCCAGCCCGGAGCTGGCAGGCCTCGTTTCACGCTACCTGCTAGCCGACATACGCTCCTCGCAAGCGCCCTACATCATCCCCAATCATCTGGCGCAGGCGGATCCGCTCATTCTGCGCTTCGAAAAATGGGCGCGAGAACATCTCAGGCAAGGGTTCTCGCTGCAGGATGCCGCCAATGCGTTGGCAACGAGCGCTCGCACGCTGCAGCGCCGCTGCCAAACGGTACTCGGCAAGTCGCCGCTGGATTATTTTCAGGACCTGCGCGTCGAACGCGCGCGATCGCTTGTTCAGAGCAGCAGCCTGGACCTCGAAGCGATCGCCGCCGAGGTTGGTTACGTCGACGGAGCAACATTGCGAACGCTCTTGCGCCAGCGTCTAGGGCGGGGGGTGCGGGAACTTCGTGCCGACTTGCGTTGATCGTCACGTGTCTGGCGTTTCAAGGCGATGATCGGTGGGCTGCGGTGTAATGGTCATTGCCTTGAGCTGCCTCGATCCCTCAAAGCGATGCCAGACTCCCTTGGGCACGACGATGAGTTCGTTTTCGGTGAGGGAGAACCGCTCCTCCACGGTATCCATAAGCAGCACGATCGTTGTTTCGCCACCGAGAACCATCACCAACTCGTCCCCTTGGGGATGACGTTCCCATTCGCTGGAGCCCGAGTAGTAACTCACATACACCGCTCCGTCACGGTAGGGTGCAACTTCGGCGAATGCTTCGCTGGCTTCCTCTCCGAATGCCATGTCCGGTGTTCGACCGGGCAAGTGCTTCAAGCCGGACAGAGCCTGGGTGAGCGACTTTTTCATAAGCTGCGAATGCTCCTTCTTGCGGTACCTGGCAAACCGGAAACGTGAGCTTATGGATATGAGCGCTTGGGCGACAGTCCCACTCCCCGACCGCATGTCGAAATGCGCAGCCTCCGTTCGTCGTAGTATCAGAGGGCTGTCCTCTACTCACTCAACGAGGTGGAATCATGGGTACCGTTCAGCTGCATCGCGTCCTTCGCACCACGCCGGAGCGCCTGTACAAGGCGTTCACCGACCCCGATGCCATGGTCAAGTGGCTGCCGCCGCACGGCTTCACCGCCAAGGTCCATCATATGGACGTGAAGGTGGGCGGCAGCTTCAAGATGTCGTTTACCAACTTCACGACCGGCAAGAGCCACTCCTTCGGCGGCACCTATCTTGAGCTCAAGCCCGGTCAAGGGCTGCGCTATACCGACGTCTTCGACGACCCGAACCTGCCCGGCGAGATGGTGACCACCGTGACGTTGTCGAAGGTTTTCTGCGGCACCGATCTTAAGGTGGTGCAGGAAGGCATCCCCGATGCAATCCCTGCGGAAGCCTGCTATCTGGGTTGGCAGGAATCGCTCACCTTGTTGGCGCAACTGGTCGAGCCGGAAATTCCGGATTGAGTTCAGCCGAAAAGGCAGGGTCAGGTTCGCTTAACTTCTGGAGACAAGTGAACCTGACCCATGACGCGGGTGATCAATGGTCTTGCGCAAACTCCACGGTCCCACGAACGCCAAGTTCGAGATAACTATCGGCAAGCCAACGGATGCGTAGTGGTATCTGCGCATCCGCGATCGATTCCGAGCTCACGTCACGACCTGTGCCGTAATTGATCTGGATGCCAGGGACTTTGGGGACGCCTATCACGGCGACGATCCGGCTCCCTGCGGTCAGCATCCGTGACGTCAGCATCTGACTCTGGAAGTTCAGGGTGCGCGGCTGACCGGGCTGGAGCAATCGTCGGTGCGTCCGGTCCTGCATATAGCTGACGCGACCAAGATATGACGCAAGGTCAAGATAAGTGCCATCTGGCTTCAACTCCAGAAAGTTGACCGACAGGTCAAAGTCACGCTTGTTGGTAATGACCTGAAAACTGCCTTGGAACAAACCATCGATCTCCAGGGGCTTTTCCAGCGGCTTTGTTTCAAACACCAGGGCATTGCGGGTATCAAGTGAGCCTGGTCGCGGCTGAAAATCCACATCGCCACGATCGGAAAAGTCGACGACAAGTTGGGGGATAGCGCGGCTACCCGGGCTTTCGCCGAACAGCCATCGATCGGCTTCGTGATCGCCTGTGAGATAGAGGCGCTCATGGTGAATAGCCATATCGGCAAGCGTCGGCACATGTCGCCAGGTCTCGGCTCCCATCACTTCGAAGTTGACCCGGTCGCTCAGCAACGCCGGCAACGGCGAATCACGGAAGACGTGATCAAACCATTGCAGTCGTAAACCCTGAAGATCGATCAATGCCGCCTTGTCGACCACGTAGTCGTCGACCTTGGCCAGCACGCCCGTTTGCATGGCGGTGTGATGATACGGGCCGATAATCATTCGGTCGTCAGCGGATGGTCGGTATTTGCGATGTTCCTGAAAATAGTAGAGCGCGCCTACCATGCCACCGTCGTAGTAGCCGGTCTCAACAAATATCGGAATGTCGATGTCGGCAAACTCGCGACCGTAAGGTATCAAGCGTTGCCAGTAAGCATCGTAGGCCGGGTGTTGCAGCCACGTATCGAAGATGGGATTGGGCTTGCCGTCGATCTTGTCCAGATCGCGATATGGCCTGCCGCTCGCGTACCATTTCTTCTGCAGCGCATCCCAGCGAGCGCGGTCGCCGTAGGTCGCATCATCCAGGGCCTTGGTGTCGGTGGTATAGAACGGCCAAGGGTAGATAAAACTCTGAAACACATTGCCCTGCATCGGTGTGTCGATGCCGGGTGCGTTGGTCGCATGGGTAGCCATGGCCTTCAACGCGGGCGGATGATGCTTGGCGGCAGCCCATTGCGTGAATCCGTTGTAGCTGCCGCTGAACATGCCGACACGGCCGTCACTCCAGGGTTGGCGCGCGAGCCATTCGATGACGGCCGCTGCGTCTTCGCCATCATGTACGTACGGCGTCACCGGGCCTGGGCTCCGACCTTTGCCCCGCGTATAGGCGACTACGCCCGCATAGCCATGGGCGGCCATCGTTACCGCGTCGCTCATGGCCCAATCGTCTTTCGCGTAAATCGTAAAGTTCAGCAGGGCGGTCAGTTTTGGCTCACTCGCAGCGCGTGGCCGAACGACTATCGCGGCGATCAGCGCGCCATCGGGCGTCGGGATCAGCACATGATCGTCGACCAGAAACCGGCGCCTTGTGTCGGCGTCGAGCAGCGACGCTGACGCAGGCATCAGGTAGGCCCATGCCATCGACGCCTCATGGGCCGCTATGAGATCCACAGCCGAAGGGCAGCGCTCAAGCGCCATGCCTTCGCAGATTTTTTGCTGCCGCGACTCCTCCAGGCGAAGACTTTCCAGGTTTTGGCTGTACCAGGGCAGGATGCTGGCTGCCCGGTTATCGGAAAGGGCGCCATAGAGTTCGGCGAACGCTCGGGGTAAGGCTTTGGACGTCGCCGTTCCCGTCGCCTCATAGGCTTTGGACCGGGCATATATCCGCCATGGCACGATCGCGGGAACGAGCCTGGGTTCGTTCGACCGATACGCGGACTCGAGGCGATCGAGCGTCGCCTCCGCATCGGCGAAACGTCCGGCGGCAAGTTGAAGCCGGAAGCGTTTTGTCAGGTCGGCTGGGCGCTGGGCCGCGGCGTACGCCGGGATCAACCTGGCGGCGACGACCGGGATGTCAGTTTGTTCGATCGGGGCACCCTGGGCGCCTGCGCCAGCAGAAGCCGACAAGCCCACGACCCACAGGGCGGACAAAGCGAAAACCTTCATACGATCCATTCCTCAGGGAAGCACTGCATATCGAGCCAGGGGCGGCTCGGACGGCAGGATGATTCCGGGGAACGGAAAGGAACGGCCAGGAAATCGGCGAACGAACACTCGTGCGCGGCGAACGGAAGCGGCGAACGGTCAAATAACGCGGTCGCGAAACAATCGAGCCCCTGCCCGGCTGGTCGAAATCGTCTGGCCGGTTTCCATATGCAGGAGCAGGCGCCCGCCACCGGCTGGCTCTGCCCTGGCGACACGATGAACATTGACGATCCAGGACCGGTGAACGCGAACGTACTTCGTCGGATCGAGCGACTTGGCAAATTCAGCCAGCGTCACGCGGACGAGATGCTTGCCGGAGAGCGTGCTCACTTCCGCGTAGTCGTCCGCGCCGCCGATGCTCACCACGGTGTCCATATCGATCGGCCTGAGCTCATCGCCGATTCGGACGAAGTAGCGTGAGAGCGCCACATCGGTTCGCGCCTCGGCGTCCTCAGCTGCTTCGGCTGGCTGCGTGGCGATCAATGCATCGGACTGGCCTCCTCTCGCCAATCGCTGGGAATCGTCTGTCACGAGGGCTCGGCCCCTTGCATCGGATACCCCCTGCTGGCCCTGCAAATAGGACACGGTCGCTACCAATGCGTAGGTCGTGACATTCTCGAGCGACTGCCAGCTCGCCCCACTGATCGAAAAAGGCTTCACCAGAAATCCGTTCGGCCCCTGGCCCTCGACCAGTCCCAGGAGAACGATCAGCAGCCCGTACGAGAGGAAAACAAATGCCGCGCACAACAGCAGATGGCCAATCAGCTGTATCACCGTAGGCCGTCCAATAAGTCTGCGCAGGATAATGCGCCGCACCATGGCCCCGAAGATCACCACGGGCACCGTATTGGCCGCTCCACCCAGCAGGCTCTCGCGCAGGTCGAGATTCAAAGCCAGCCGGATGGTGATCGAATACGCCACAAAGATGCCGGCGACCGCCAGCAGATCAAAAGTCCGCCGTCTCATCCACTTCTCCACCCTCCACACCTGATCCGGAAACGAAGCGTGCAGGGTTATCGGGCCTGCTTCAAGGCTTCAACGGCACAGCTTCATTTAGCTCCAGGCGATACACGAGCATGACTATCTCCCTAGCCTCATCCGGCAGCCGTGGTGATAAGTTTGAAGATTGTCCCCCCTCGCTTGCCGGAGCCCCTCATGTCCCCTGTCCCGTCCGTTGGCCGGTCGCCTGCTGCTTATCGCAGGTTCTCGCGTCTTGCCCTGGCTGTCGCGGTGGCACTCACCGCCGGCACCGCCGCTGCGCAGCAGGCCTATACCGACGATGTACCGCCACCGCAGGACACGCCGTATGCCGGCACGGTCGGTCTCCATGTCGATGCCAGCGATACGCTGCAAGGCATTTTCCGCGTGCATGAAACGATCCCGGTCAAAGCGGGCGCGTTGACGTTGCTGTATCCGCAATGGATTCCGGGCGATCACTCGCCGACCGGTCCGATCGCCATGTTCGCCGGCCTCAAGCTCACGGCCAATGGCAAGCCGCTCGCATGGAAGCGCGACAAGTACAACGTGTACGCGTTTCATCTCGACGTGCCCGCCGACGTCTCCACGCTCGATGCGGAATTCCAGTACATGTCCGGTCGCACCGACAGCGAAGGCTTCGAGATCACCGATCGCATGATGGATATGGAATGGAGCAAGGTGGCGCTCTATCCGGCCGGCTATTTTTCGCGCGGCATCACCTTCGCGCCCAGCGTAACGCTGCCGCATGGCTGGCAGCTCGGCACCGCATTGGAGACGGCTTCGCACTCCGGAGATACCACCACCTTCAAGCCGGTGACGCTCAACAACCTAGTCGATTCGCCGATCTATGCCGGCCAGTATTTCAAGCGCGTCGATCTCACGCCGGCCGGCGATGCGCCGGTGCACCTGGACATCGTCGCCGATGAGCCGAAGTACCTGGAGATGACGCCCGAGCAACTGACAGCGCATCGCGCCCTGGCAACGCAAGCGGTCAAACTGTTCGGCTCGCACCACTACGATCACTACGACTTTCTGTTTTCGCTATCGGATCAACTGGGCGGCAACGGTACGGAGCATCACCAGTCCAGCGAGAACGGCCTGGGCGCCGACTACTTCACCGCCTGGAGCGACTCCGCACCCGGTCGCGACCTGCTGGCGCACGAATACACGCATTCGTGGAACGGCAAGTTCCGCCGCCCGGCCGACCTTTGGACGCCCAACTTCAATGTGCCGATGGGCGACTCGCTGCTATGGGTGTACGAGGGGCAGACCGAATACTGGGGTTTCGTGCTGACCGCGCGCGCCGGCATGTGGACACCACAGCAATTCCGCGACGCGCTGGCCATGACCGCCGCCAACTACGAACGCAACCGCGAAGGTTTCCAGTGGCGCACACTGGAAGACACCACCAACGACGCGACCGCTGCACGCCGCTCCAGCCTGCCGTACCGCAGCTGGCAGATGAGCGAGGATTACTACAGCGGCGGGCAGATGATGTGGCTGGAGGTCGACGGCAAGCTGCGCGCCCTGACGCGCGGCAAGAAGTCGCTGGATGATTTCGCGCGCGCCTTCTTTGGCGTCGACAATGGCAGCTATGTCACCAAGACCTACACTTTCGACGACGTCGTGGCAGCGCTGGATGGCGTGGCCAAATACGATTGGGCGAGCTTCCTGCACGCGCACGTCGATACGGTCAATCCGTCATTGCAGGACGGCCTTGCCGCCACCGGCTGGAAACTTGTCTATACCGACAAGGAAAGCGAGTACGAGAAGCAGTACAACAGCCGGCCGGAGTCGTCGCGTCATATCTATAACTTTGCCTGGTCGATCGGCTTGACGATGAACGACAAGGGCGAGGTCAACGACGTACGCTGGGATGGACCGGCATTCAAGGCCGGCGTCAGCACGGGGGCTGCGCTGGTCGCGGTGAATGGCCAGACCTATTCGAACGATGTATTGAAGGATGCGATCGCGGCGGCCAAGAACAGCAAGGCGCCGATCCAGTTATTGCTGAAGTATCAGGGCGCGTTCCGGACGGTGCCGGTGGATTATCACGAGGGCTTGAAGTACCCGCATCTGGTGCGCGTCGATGGTGCGCCTGATTACTTGAGCCAGATCATCGCGCCGAGGAAGTAGTGCGGCGAACTCATTAAATGTGCCTCAGTTTTGATCGTCATCCCGGCGAAGGCCGGGATCCACTCCTCAGCGTGGACGCTTGCCACAAGTTCTCTGACAAGCAGGTACTGAGGAATGGATTCCGGCCTTCGCCGGAATGACGAGTAGGTAGCGGTTTTTTAGCGGTTCATGGATCCTCCCTCAGTCTTTGCACATTGCACACCGCAATAGGGGGTTCCATGAAGCGTTGGCGCTTGCTGTTGTTCGCTGGCCTGCTGCTGCCTGCACTGGCCGCGTGCTCGAAGAAGCAAGAAGTCGGACCGGGAAGCATCCCGGGGCAGACGTCCAAACCGGGAGCGATGCTCGCCTATGAGCACACCCTGTTTGTTCAAATGCCGTCCGCACAGATCGCCGGACATGTTTCCGCGGCGCGCGAAGCCTGCGATGCGAATCGATTCGGCGCATGCACCGTGCTTCGTATCACACAGAGCGGCTCGGGTGCGGAACTGCTCGTTCGTATCGTGCCGTCGGGTGTCGAGCCGCTTACCAAATTGGCGGCGCAGGATGGCGTAGTTACATCGCGTGAAAGCCGTGCCGAAGATCTTGCCGATGCGGTGCAGGACACCCAGCGCAAGCAGGCACAGCTCGATGCCTATGCGGCACATCTGGAGGAATTGGCGGCGCGCAAGGATATCGGCGTTTCCGATCTGATCGCGCTGGCTCGCGAACGAGCGCAGGTGCAGACCGAGCGCGAAGGTCTTCTCAACGAGGCGGCCCAGCAGAAGCGTCGTATCGAAACCAACCTGCTCACCATCAAGTTCGGCGATTCGGACGTGGAAAGCCGTGGGCATCGTCTAGCGGCATCGTTCACTGAATTGCTCGACCGACTCGTCGACGGCATCGGCGATGCGCTGTCGGCACTCGCTTATGGATTGCCGTTCCTGCTCTTGCTGCTGCCGGTATGCCTGGTATGGCTGTGGGCCTGGCGGCGGTTGACGGCACGCTGGCGTCGCCCACGGGACTGAGCAGGTGAGCAACAAAGCCACCACCGCGCAGCACTTGCGAGATCTCGCAAGGCTGCGCCGCGTGCGCGACCGGATCGACCGGGACTACGCACAGCCGCTGGACGTCGAAGCACTGGCGCGTGGCGTACATATGTCGGCCGGGCATCTAAGTCGCCAGTTCAAGCTCGCTTATGGCGAGTCCCCGTACTCCTATCTGATGACGCGGCGCATCGAGCGCGCGATGGCCTTGCTTCGTCGCGGCGACCTCAGCGTCACCGAAGTCTGTTTTACGGTCGGCTGCGCCTCGCTGGGTACGTTCACCACACGATTCACCGAACTGGTGGGCATGTCGCCTGGCACGTATCGACGTCAGGAAGCGGACGCAACGGTGGGCATCCCGTCGTGCATGGCCAAGCAGGTGACGCGACCGGTCAGGAATCGAGAAGCGCTGCCTGATGCGTCGGACCTAGACTGATCGCCATGCACCTCACCACCACCGAGAGAGACGCCATGGACATCACTATTCATTCGAGTTTCCTTCCGCAGAACGACCCGGACGCCGCCATAGCCTTCTATCGAGACACTCTCGATTTCGAGGTTCGCAACGACGTTGGATACGGCGGAAAGCGTTGGATCACCGTTGGCCCGAAGGGCCAGCCCGGACTCTCCATCGTCCTGTATCCGCCGGACGCCAGCCCCGGCATCACCGACGACGAACGCCGCACCATTGCCGAGATGATGGCCAAGGGCACGTTCGGCATCGTTCTGCTGGCGACCAGGGATCTCGAAGGCGCTTTCGAACAGCTACAGGCGCGCGATGCCGATATCGTCCAGGAGCCGACCGATCAGCCGTACGGGGTTCGTGACTGCGCCGTTCGCGATCCGGCGGGCAACATGATTCGTATCCAGCAGTTGCGCTGAACCGGCTCAAGCACTGAGTCCTGGTCTCCTGGACTCAGTGCGACTCAATCAAAGCCACCGCATCGGCACCGGCGGCCATGCGCATTGGAGGCGATGGATCGTTCGCGGCGCGCCATACCGCTTCGGCGACATCCGACGCTCGCGTGACCGCGGACGATTGTGCCCATTGGGCAAAGACACGCTGTGCCAGGTCGGCATAGGCATCGGGGACGCCACCCTGCATCCGCGGCTGCGCGTTTTCGCCGAAGCGCGTCTCCGGCGCCCGGCCCGGCAACACCAGGCTCACTCGAATGTTGAATGGCTGGAGCTCCAGCGCCAGCGACTCCGTAAAAGCGTTTACCGCAGCCTTGCTCGCGGTGTAGACGGAAAGCAGCGTGAGCGGCTTCAAGGTCACGCTCGATGTGACGTTCACGACGACACCGGCGTTGCGTTGCCGAAATTGAGGCAGCACCGCCTGCGTCATCGCGATCGTGCCGAGCGTGTTGGTTTCAAAGATCTCGCGTGCAGCGTCCATCGACACGCCTTCGAGGGCACCCAGCAGGCCAATCCCTGCGTTGTTGACCAGGACGTCGATCGGCCCCGCGGTATCCACTATCTGACGGATGCTTTCAGGATCGGTGACGTCGAGAGCAAGCAAACGCAGATGCTCGGAACGTGGCAGGACGTCTGCGCGCGGCGTGCGCATCGTGGCGATGACTTTCCAATCGCGTTCGAGGAAGTATCGAGCGGTTTCGAGACCAAAGCCGGACGAGCATCCGGTAATCAGAACGGTTTTCATGGAACTCCAGTGAGGTGAGTTGCAGGACCTAAACGATAGGTGGCCCAGACTGGACTTGCTACAATCAAGAGTCCAAGTTTCGTTAGCAGGAGTCCGGCCATGATCGACCCGCTTGCCGAGGTTGTCGCGCTGCTCCAGCCGGGCGCCCAGTTCTCGAAAGTCGTCAGCGGCGCGGGCCCGTGGCGGGTTCGCCGCTCGGAAGCCGGACAGCCCTTCTATTGCGTGATCCTCGACGGCTCCTGCCGCCTCGCGGTCGATGGGCATGACCCGATCACGCTCGAAGAAGGCGACTTTGCCCTGATCCCTTCGGCGTACGGCTTCGCGATGTCGAGTCTCGACCCGGCGACATCGGAAGAACTCGATACCATGCCCGTCGAACTGCTCCATGGCGAGTTCAGGCTCGGCATCCAGGATGCGCCGCACGACGTGCTGTTGCTTCTGGGTCACTGTACCTTCGGCTCACCGGACTCGGCCTTGCTGGTTTCGCTCCTTCCGCAACTCGTGCACGTTCGTGGCGAGAAGAGGCTGACCACCATCGTGCAACTTGTCGGAGAGGAATCTCGCGAGCGGCGGCCCGCGCGTGATGTCATTCTCGCGCGCCTGCTGGAAGTACTTCTTATCGAAGCCCTACGCTCGACCACAGGAACCGAGGCATCGCCAGGCCTTGTGCGCGGACTTGCCGACAGCCGTCTCGCCGCCGCGATACGACGCATGCACGAAAGCCCGACCAAGCCCTGGACGGTTGCGCAACTGGCGAAAGAAGCAGCGCTCTCCCGCTCGGCATTCTTCGAACGATTCAATCGCGCGGTGGGCGTCGCTCCGATGGAGTACCTGCTCGCCTGGCGCATGGCTATGGCAAAGCATCTGTTACGCCAAAACGAAGGCGGCATTGCCGATATTGCGCAACGCGTCGGCTACAGTTCCGCCAGCACATTCAGTGTTGCGTTCACCCGACATGTCGGGATGCCGCCGACGCGGTATGTGCGGGAGCAAATGGCATCCGCCGAGGCTTCAAGAGAAATCGCGTAGGTACGGCCGACCAGATATGGCGCCTCAACGCTGCGACCCCATCGCTCCATGCTCCTTGCCCCATTGCGCCAATGCATTCAACGCCGGACGTAGCGTGCCGCCCAGCGCGGTCAGCGTGTAGCCCGTCGCATCACCGCCGGCATCGCCGCGCTCCACCATGCCATCTCGATGCAACTGCGCCAGTTGCTGGCTCAACACCTTGTGCGAGATACCGGGTAAGGCCGCCTGCAGTTCGCCGAAGCGCTTCGGGCCGGCACTAAGCTCCCACAGAATCGCCGGCTTCCACTTACCGGCGATCGCGCTCAGGGCAAGCTCTACCGGACACACATAGGTGGTTGTGTCTTCCACGTTCATCGCCACTCCCGGTTACCGAATGGTGCGTATCGCGTTGCTGGCTCACGCGTCATCATGCGGCCTTCCGCCCAGCGAAGAGCGACTCTACGCATGATCGTCGAATATATCCGCTACCGCTTACCAGAGGCCGACTCGGCAGGTTTCGAACGTGACTACGCCACTGCCGCCGCGCATCTCGCCGCCAGTCCGTATTGCCTGGGTTACGAACTGACGCGCTGTATCGAGGAGGCCGGGGTCTACATCCTGCGCATCCGTTGGACATCGGCGGATGATCATATGCAGGGGTTTCGGCACAGTCCGCAGTTCCCGCCTTTTCTGGCGGCTATTCGACCGTATGTGAGCCGGATCGAGGAGATGCGTCATTACGAGGTGACGGCGGTGACGAGCGAGGCGGCGTAAGTCTGGCCCAATTCAAAACGTCTCCTATCCGTCATCCCGGCGAACGCCGGGATCCAGTGACTTACGCTTCAGCGTGCTGAAGACGCTGGGCCCCGGCGTTCGCCGGGGCGACGATGGAGACTGAGGTTGTTTGTGTCTTCTTCGCTTTATTTCTTGCGTGTTCTTTTGGCGCTTGCTGGACGGGCAGCATCTTTTGCTGCCACCGCAACGGTGTCATTTATCTGCTCCATCCATGACAAGGCGTCGACATAGGACAGAAACTGCTGGAGATAACCCGGCGAGAGTTCGCTCATCAGCATGATCGATCGGTGTACGAGCGCGCTTGAGTTGAGCGGCCCGGCGTTCGTTGGCAAATGATCGAGCGCCTGCCGCAACTGGTTCTCGTTACGGAGCCTGGACCAGATTTTTCGAAACGTATCGAGCGCCGCCAGTTCCGGAAACGATGCGGTGTTTTGGCTGGCCATGTGCTCGACCAGGCTGCCAAGCGTTTCGCGAGCGGATGCAGCTGGCGTTGTCGATCCATCCGCCTTTTCGGTTTTTTTCAGATCGTCCGCATAAGCTTTAAGCAACCCAGCCAGTTTCTCGTCCAGCACACGCCGCACCTCGCCCTCATGACCGGCAGCACGCCTCTCCAGCGCGTCCATGTAATGAAAGCGGATGGCATCCAGGCGATCGGCGCCCTGCTCGCGCCATGCGTCGATGGTTGCCCGGACGCCTGTGCCGCGTTTACTCATGGGCATTCGTATCGGTTGCCGACGGCTTCGGAATGGGCGCGATTTCCACGCGTCGATTCTTCGCCCGCCCTTCGTCGTTGGCGTTGGAACTGACGGGCTGCTGCGAGCCGAATGCAGCGGCAAATACCGATGAGGCGGGGACGCCTTCAGTGATCAGTGCGCGAGTGACGGTCAATGCGCGTTGCGCCGAAAGCTCCCAGTTATCGGCGAAATGGCGGTTGCCATCGTGCACCTGCTGGTCGTCGGTGAAGCCGCTGACCATCAGGATTTCATCGCGGGACTTGAGATAGTTGGAAAGCGGGCCCGCCAGGCTCTTCAGTACCTCCAGCCCTTCGGGTTGAAGCTGATCGGAGTTCAAGGCGAACAGCACGCTGCCGCGGATGCCGATGCGTCCATTGACCAGCGTCACACGGCCCTGCGCCAGCGGCGCCGCCAACGCCTGCTCCAGGCTCATGCGGCGCTGCGCTTCGGCCTGCCGCTGTTTGACCTCTTCATCCAGCCGATGGGACAGTTGCAGCTGCACACCGATCACGCCGACGAGGATCAGCACGAACACGCCGAGCAACACCGACATCAGGTCGCCGAACGCGGCCCAGATCGGTGCCGTCGACTCGGTGTCGACTTCGATGTCGTCGCTCATGCCAGTTCGACGCCGGTGGACGCACGCTGATCGGCAAGCCGCTGCATGTCTTCGATGATCTGTTTCTGCGAAAGCATGCTCAGGTCGATCACTTCCTTCGCCTGCGCCACGTAGTACGCCAGCTGTTCGTCGCTGCGGGCGAGCGATGCGTCGAGCGCGGTGGCGATGTGCTGCAAGCGGTCCATCAAGCCATCGTTCGACTTGCCAAGCTGCTGCACGGCCGCACCGAATGCCTCGCCCAGGCTCGCCACTTCGATGGCGCTGCCGGTGACCTGGGCAGCGACCGCGCCGAGCTTGCCGGTTTCGGCCTCGATATGATCGGTGAACCGGGTGCTGACACGATCGAGCAGGTCGGCCGAGGTGGTGACCAAGGCATCGACGGCGACTCGTTGCTCGGTGGATGCATGGTTCACGGCATCGAGCAGGGTTTCGAGCGTCGCCAGCAGACGGCTGCGCTCGTCGAGCATCGCGGTATCGCGAACCATGCTGTCGGAGAGCTTCTGGCGCAGTTCGCCGACGACTTCGGCCGCCACTCTGGGCGCTTCCGATGCGGCATCCACGAGGCGGGAAATTTCCGCGATGGTGTCGCGCGCGTGCGCCTGCGTCTGTGCCGAGATATCGCGAGCGGTGCTTGCAAGCGTGTCGCAGATCGCCTGCTGCTGGCTCGCCGCATGCTCGCCTGCCTGTTCCCAGTTTTTACTCAACGCGTCGGTCATCGAACCGAGCGTCTGTGCCCAGCTCGTCAACCGTTCCTGGTCTCTGGATTCGAGCGTCGCCTGCAAGTCCGTATGCGACTGGTGCACGACGCGGACCAGCGATGTCGCGTGTTTCTCGAAGGTTGCCGCGGCCGTGGCCAATGCCTGCTGGTTGCGAACGACCAGGCCTTCGTTGACCGATTCCTGCTGCGACAACGCCTTGGTCCACGCATCCGCGACACTGCCGGCTGTCGCATCGAGGTGGGCCGAGACATTTTCCAGCAGACCGGCCGAGCGCTGCTCGAAGGTCTCGGTGAAGTGTTGATGCGCGCTGCGCAGATCCTTGGCGAGTGCTTCGTTCGATCGCTCGTGCTGGGCCAGTGCGCCCTTCCAGATATCCGCCACTGTAGCGGTCGCCGTTTCGAAGCCTGTCGACAGGCCTTCCAGCTGCCGCTGTACGGCCTGCGTGACGGTGTCGTGCAGCGAAGCCGTTTCGCGTGTAAGGCTCGCCATCGTGGATTCCACGATCGGTTGCAGTACCGCGCCGGTCACGCGCGCGCTTTCGGCAACGCTCTCTTTCAACGATTGATCCACGGACGCGGCCAGGCGCGTGTAGATGGATTCGGTCGTGGCGTGAAGCGCTTGATGGCTGGCCAGCTGTCGTTCGCTCGCGGCCACGCTGTGCTGCTCGATGGTCGTCATCATCGTCTGCAGCCGATCGATCAGGGCCGGCATCAACTCGGTCTGCTGCTGAAGGAGTTTGAATGCCTGCTCACGCTGGTAGGCCTGCGAGTAGATACGCAAGGTCGTCGCGATCTTCACATCCAGCCCTTGTATCGCCGCGAGCCTCTCGCGTCGGCAAAGCGCCGACAGCAATCCGAGCATCGCAGAGCTGGCCACGCCTGCGATCGAAGTGCCGAACGCAAATCCCAGGCCCTTGACCGGCGCCGCGAGCGACCCGCGGATCGCCTGCAGATCCGTCGCACTTTCCAGCGCCATGCCGGTGCCTCGCAGGGTCGCCATCATGCCCAGCAGCGTGCCGAGCATGCCCAGCAAGACCAGCAGGCCCACCAGGTAAGGCGTCAACGCCGGTGCCGGCAAGGCCACGCGCTCACCCTCAGCACGCAGACGCACTGCGTTGCGCAGGCTCGGATGCAAGCGGTCGAGCCATGCGCCGAGGCTGGACGGTGCTGCGGAGAGGTCCATCACGGCGTGCTGCAGCGTCGCCGTAGCTTGGCGATACCGATACAGCTCAAGCGCACCCGCCAGATAGCAGGCGCCGATCAATAAGGCAACGGCCGCACCGAGCGGATTGGAGCCCACATAGCCCACGCCGATCCAGCACACGGCGACAAAGCCGATCAAGAACACCGCGAGGTTAAGAAGATTTCTAAACATGACTTCCCAGTTAGCTGGTGCGAAGCGCTGCAAGCAGGCCTTCGACCGGTTGAAAACGAACATCCAGTTCGGCGAGCAACACGCTCTGCATGTCGTTGCGAAACGTGTCCAGCCATGCGCCGGGCGTTGCGGCATCCAACGTCTGCTCGGCCTGGCGCAGACGTTCGAAGTGCTCCCCGAGCAGCGCAGGCACGGTCGCCAATAGCTGCTGCTCACGCGGACTCAGTGCGAGCTCCATGACGGCATCCACCTCCGCCAGGCGCGCCATATCCGCCGATGTCCGGGCAAGCATGTCGCGCAGCCGGCCACGCAGGTTGCCCGTGGCCGCTGTCATGGCGCGCTGCCTGGTGAGGTAGCGCTGGCGAAAGATCTTGTAATCGACTGCGGCACCGGCGAAGCCCACGTCGCGGTCGCCAGCAATGGCCTGGACCAGCGAGCCATGCACCCGGGCACACTCCTCCTCCACCGCGCTATCGAAGCTTGGCGCACCGGAGACGATCGCGGACGGCCCGCTGTCCAGCGCGGTGGACAGCGCAATGGCGTGGGCCCAGCTGAGCCATTGGCTGAGCCGGTCCGGCAGCGATGGGCTCGATTGTGGGGCGTCGACGTTCGCGAGGCGGGCAAGCAAACGAATGAACGTCGGGCCACGGACAGTCGTCCGTTGAGGGTTCTGCACGATTGGGCTGGTCAAAAGACGACCATTTTATACGGTTATGGTGACCGCGCCTGCCGCATACCCCTGGGCGATGGACAGATCGATTAAGCCGGCATTCCGGCGGCATGCGCTTGCCAGACCCTGGGACTCGGAGACATGGGCGTATCAGGCGCCACAGGCCATGCGTATCGCGCCGGGCCATGAGCGTTTCCGGCAAGCCGCGTAGAGCCGCTCATCCTGGCCCATGACACATTTTGCCCTTCGGCAACGGTGATACATTCGATTGACTATCACGATAACCGAAGGGGAATACACCCATGTTGAAGAAAGCATTTGCCGTTCGGCCCGCCCTGTTCATCGGACTGATGGCCGTCACCCTGGCTGGCCCGGCGATGGCCCAGCAGCAACCCGCCTCCGGCTTGGGTAGCGCCTGGCCCACCGACGCCCAGGATGTCAGCCGCACACCTGGGTTCCATGCCTATGCCTGGGTCAAGGGGGGCGTGAAGTACGTGCAAATCAACGATAACGCCGGCAACGTCCTTGCCGCCTTCGCTACCGCGAACGGCACGTTCCTGCCGCTGCCCATGGGGCGTGAAGCGGCCAATCTGCAGACGCCGCAGGATGCACCGGCCACGGCCGCATCGACGTCATCGTCGCCTGGCGTAACGGTTTACCAGGACAATTCCGTGAGCGTGACCGCAGCCACTCAATCGAACGGAACCACGCTTCTGAAAGCCGCCTCTGCCTCCACCTGCACCAACCCGGTGGAATGCAGCACGCACCTCAACGCAAAGTGAGGAATGCCGGGGTGGCGTTGGGTTGTTGATTCACTCGCGCCACCCTGGTCCGTTCCGGCGCAGCACCGGCTTCATACAACATCAGGCTGATCAGCTCACCATGCTCGGTCGTGCGCACGCGGACCGTTCCGTCGTAGAGCGCAACACGGTCCTTGATGGCATCGATGCCCAGCCCCGTGGCGCCCAGACGATAAAGCAAGGGACCGCCATGGATGCGCTGCGTGGGATCGCTGGCAAAGAGTGCGTCCACCCGCACAACCACCCATCGCCGCTCGCCGAACTGGCCGCCGCGAATCCGAACCGTCAAGTCACTGACCCCGTGGCTTGCGCACAAGTGATTGACTGCCTCGTAAACGATGCGATGCAGTGCCAGCTGCAGGGACTTCGACAGCTGCTGGGTATTGCCGTTGGCGTGAACCCAGTAGCCAATGCGGTGAGTATCCAGCGCGCGGGCCACGCCGCCATGACGAAGTGCGGCGACCAGTCCCTGCTCTCGCAACGTCACCGGATGCAATCCGTCGACGACCTGGAACATCTGCTCCCGGGACAGCGTGGTCCGGCGCCGTAGCGCGCGCGTATCCACCGCCGGCCAGAGTTGGCGCAGATGTTCGAACATCACCTCTTCGGTCTCATGCACCGACTCGCTCACCAGCTCGATGGCTTGCGCAGCCTGACGGAACTGTTCCTCCGCCTGGGCCTGGATTCTCAGCGCCAGCTCCGTCGATGGATCGCTCGTGCGCACTTGTTGTTTGTCCGCCCAATGGAGCGCCGCGATCCGGCTTCCGAACAACAACATCGAGCTGATCGCGAACGCCACGAAGACTTCCGACTGCAAGGTCGTCGTGTCGTAGTGCTCCGGCATCGTCAGCACGATGCAAAGGCTGGCGACGGTGCCGCCAATGGCAGCGCCATGCCAGCCATGACGAAGCGCCAGCGCGACGACGGGCAGGAACATCAGCATCTGGGCGACCTGGCGGGAGCCTTCGCTTCGCGCATCCAGGCCGATCCATACCAGCAAGGCCAGGGCGGGCACCAGCAAACCGGCAGTCTCGAGGACCAGGCGGCATTGCATGACCTGCAAGAAGATCGCCCATGGCGTGCTGGCGCGCCTGGACCACCGGCTTCGTACCAGGAGCACCAGCGGTACGACGGTCAGAATGCCGAGAAAGTTACCCACGAACCAGCGGGAGATTTCGACGCCATAGTCGATCGCGGGCGCATTCGGCGGCAAAAGCGCCACGGAAAGCGCAGCCGCATTGGCCAAGGTCCATACCCCGGACACGATCAGCGTGCACAACAGGACAACACCCATCGGCACCTGCCCTTTGGCAGGCACCATCCCCAAGCGCTCCCGGCAGAACTTCACCGCCGGCATCGCCAGCGCAATAGGCGGCACCATCATGACGCTGGACCAAAGCCAGCCGAAGGTTTCCAGGCACGAGAGGCTGGTGTAACCCACCGGCGCCAGCTCACCCACGATCAGCGCGGGCCAATAGCGATAGGGGGTCAGCATCAGCACCGATAACCGATAACCGGCAAACAGAACCCAGTGCGACCAGGAAAGCTGTCTGAGCAACGCATAGCCGAGCGCATAGGCGACAGCCACCGCCGCATGCTGTAGCCACACGTTCCCTCGTGAAAAACCACTCATTCGGCTACCCCTTCGAGATCGGACATCCCTAAGCACAACGGCGGTATGCGCAACAACGTCGACATCGCTTAATCATGCCCCCGAAACCCAACGGAAACTGCGATGTCACACACGGAGTGAGGCCTCCGTGGAAATGCTATCTCCCGATATTCCTATACCGGCGCCCCGTCCGCAAATGCCTCCCCTCGCCTAAACTTGGCCGACTCCCCCACCCCCTATGCCTGGAGACCCGCCTCGTGCCTTATCAAGCCGCGCCTGACCGTTATGACCACGCCATGCCTTATCGCCGCTGCGGCAGGAGCGGCATCGATCTGCCGGCCATCTCGCTGGGTTTGTGGCAGAACTTCGGCGGCGCGGACGTCTTCGAGACCGGGCGCGCGATCTTGCGGCGCGCATTCGACCGTGGCGTGACCCATTTCGACCTGGCCAACAACTACGGCCCGCCCTATGGCTCGGCGGAAGAAAATTTCGGCCGCGTCATGGCCGGCGACTTCGCCCCGTATCGTGACGAATTGATTATCTCGACCAAGGCGGGCTGGGATATGTGGCCCGGCCCTTATGGCGGCATCGGTGGCAGCCGGAAATACCTGGTCGCCAGCCTCGACCAGTCGCTCAAGCGCATGGGGCTGGACTATGTGGACATCTTTTATTCACATCGCGTTGACGCAACCACGCCGCTCGAAGAAACCATGGGCGCGCTCGCGCACCTGCATCGCCAGGGCAAGGCGTTGTATGTCGGCATTTCCAGCTACTCGCCCGAGCTGACACGCAAGGCGGCGGCCATCCTTGCTGAGGAGCGTGTGCCGTTATTTATTCATCAGCCGAATTATTCGATGCTCAATCGCTGGATCGAAAACGGCCTGCTCGACACACTCGAAGACCTGGGCACCGGCTGCATTGCCTTCTCGCCATTGGCGCAGGGCATGCTTACATCGAAATATCTCAACGGTATTCCAGCCGATGCACGTGCGGCGCGCGGCGGTTCGCTCGGCAAGGACATGCTGAGCGAGGCCAATCTCCGGCACATTCGCGCACTGAATGCGCTGGCCGAACGTCGCGGGCAGACGCTCGCCCAGATGGCCATCGCCTGGACCTTGCGCGACCCGCGCGTCACCTCGTCGCTGATCGGCGCACGCACGGTGGAACAGCTCGACAACTCGCTCGATGCCGTCAAGCGGCTCGATTTTTCCGCCGATGAACTGGCCGAGATCGACAAGTACGCTACTGAAGGCGGCACCGATCTGTGGCGCGAGTCGGCGTCGCTGTGATGCGCAGGGCCTAGCTTACGGCGACCAGAAACGATTCGCCGTAGGCTGGTTTGAGACCATCGGCCCGGTCGGCAAAGTAGCGCCGGGTCAGATCGGCGGTGGAGACATGCGCCGCCTTTCGAAAGCCTGCCTCGTTTGCCAGCGCCAGCATCTCCGCCGGCTTGAAGAAGCTGAGAAAGGGCGTGCCGGCAGCGCGTGCGCGTTCATGCAGTGCCTGATGCTGAGGACGTTCTTTCGCATCGATCAGTTCCAGCGGCAGCAGAAATGTCATGGCCAGCGTGGATGCCGGCGCAAGCTGAGCGACCTGTCGCAGCAATGCGATATTTGCATCCCGCTGGAGGTACATGGAGACGCCCGTGGAGGCTACCACCGCGGGCCTGGACGGATCGAAGCCTGCGGACAGTAGTTCGCTCCACCACGACTGCCCGGCCTCGAAATCAACCGATACCAGCCTCAGCCACTCCGGAACGCCGAATCCAAGCTCGATAAGACGCCGCCGTTTCCATGCCTGCGGATCGGGTTGATCGACTTCGAAGACGCGCATACGGGAGGCGATCTCGGCCCGACGCTGGGCGAATGTGTCCAGGCCCGCACCGAGCAGCACATATTGGCTGACACCAAGGCCGGCCTGTTCCGTGACCAGGTCTTCGATGAAACGCGCACGACCCACGACACCCGCCCGGTAACCTGCTGTTCCCGCAAGGTCCATGTCCGGACGCTGTCGCCAGCCATCGGGCGGGGCGATCAGTCGAAGACCGGTGGTATCTTCGAATACATGTGGAGGCGCATCGGCCTGGACGTGCATCGCACGCCACAGCGCAACGCGAGCGGCGGTGCCTTCCGGTTTCAGAGTCTGGTTGTCGCGCATGCTGTTCTTTCCAGCGACATCGAAGCGATCCTGATTATCAAGCGTTCGGCGGCAACGGCGCTTCTACCGCAAGCTGGCGTCCATCGGGATCGTTCAACAACATCTGCAGCGCAGGCCAATGCTGTTTCTCAAAGGGCTGGGCTACCGTACCGCCGCGCGGCGGCGTGAAGCGCTTCGCGTCATCGACCGCAACGCCGAGCACGACTTGCAGGACGTGATCGCTCGGCCGTTCCGCCACAAAAATGTAGGGCCCGCCATCGGGATGGCGCAGACGACCCGAATGATGGTCGGTCTCGAATTCGAGTTCATAACCGAGGTCCTGCCAGAACGCTACGGTTTTGCCCCAGTTATGCGTTTCGATGAGGATGCCATCGATACCGTTGGTCTTCATGTTACCTCCGCTTTCGCTGTTGGGCGTCGAGATAAGCGCGCAATGCGGCGGCAACGATCGCCGATAGCGATTGCTCGGTTTCAACCGCGTGATGTTTCACCTCGCGAACCAGTTCGGTGGGCAAGTACACGTTGAATTGCTTGACGGTGTCTGCCATTCGCGACGGACCTTTTTTGCTAGTATGCTAGCATACTAGTCCTGCTGCATTTACTGCGCAAGCGCTCCCGAAATGCTATTGGCCTGTAATGTGCTGCGGTCGCGACTGAAGTCGCTCCTACAAACTTGGGAAAGCATCGCTAGCTTGTAGGAGCGACTTCAGTCGCGACCTCGCCGTGAATTGGCTCTCCAGGCGTCACCACATTGCCGCTGCACGAAGGCGGCTTCTCCGGCGATAACTCGGCCAACTTGCGCACCAGCTCCAGATCCGTGATGTAGCCGTGGAGAAACAGTAGATCACGCCAGGGCCAAGGCATCGGATGCTCCTGATATCGGGTGAGCAACAGGAGCTTGATCGACCGTATCGCCTTCGAGCGGCGTGGCCATCATCGATGGGCGCATACCCATTTGCCGATACCAGGACCGCAATCGCGGCCGTCCCGCTTCGAAGTCGTAGACCTGCCGAAACGCTATCCAGTTCAGCGCGGTAGCCAATGCGATGTCGCCGATATCCAGCTCCTTGTCCTGATCGATCACTCCTTCGAGGAAATCGCAGGCTGCAATGATCTTTTGCCGATAGCCTTCACGCAGCGGAGCCCAGCGAACCGCCTCGGGTCGGCGCTCGGTCTCCCAACGAACGGCGATGCCGGCGTCGGCGATGCCCATGGCAATGGCCTGATTGCGAAGCGCCAGGAAACGCTGCGCGGACGATGTCGGAAAGAGCTTTCGACCTTGCTGCAAGCCGTCCAGGTATTCGCAGATCACGCTGGAGTCGAACAGGACGGTCTGGTCGTCGCAGATCAGCACGGGCACCTTGCCCAACGGATTGAGCGCAAACACTTCCTCGTTCCGGAGCGTCGGGCTGGTTTCGTGGTGAATCACTTCCAGTTGCCCGACCAGACCCATCTCATGGGCGGCCACCAGGACTTTGCGCGCATAGGGTGAATGCGACTGGTACAAGAGCTTCATGGGTCAACGCGCTCCAACTCGGTACGGGGTATGGCCTATGCTAGGGACCCGTGACGCGGCTAGCCCGCGACTGTTTACTCCAAGACGGGATTTTTCCCCGACCTGAGCAGGCTGCACGCACAGATGCCCATGGACCTCGACAAACTTGACCGACGTATCCTGGCCATCGTCCAGAAGGACACACGCCGCCCTGCCGAGCTGATCGGTGCCGAGATCGGCCTGTCCGCTTCGGCGGTACAGCGCCGCATTGCCCGGATGCGCGACGAAGCCATCATCACGGCCGAGGTCGCCGTGGTCGATCCCAAAAGAGTCGGTCATCCCTTGACCATGATCGTGGATGTCGAAGTCGAGCGGGAGCGTCCCGAGCTGCTGGCCAGTCTCAAGCAATGGATCGCTACCGAACCTCTGATCCAGGAAGCCTGGTACGTCACCGGCGCGGGCGACTATGTGCTCATCGTCGTGGCGCGCGATGTGGAAGATTTCGAAGCGGTGATGCAAAGAATGGTCACGGAAAACGCGAATGTGCGGCGTTTCCAGACGCGGGTAGCCTTAAGCACACTCAAGCGCGGACTCCTGGTCCCTATGGACCCGTCTGCCGACTAGCGCCTTTGGAGCTGCGTGACATCGGGGCGGGCGATACGTCCGCCCCGACATCGATCAATGACCCGCGCTCTGCCCGCCGTCGACATGCAGGATCTCGCCTGTGACAAATCCTGCGCCATCGAGATAGAGAATCGCGTCCACCACATCCGAGACCTCACCCATGCGACCGACCGGATGCAATCCCGCGAGCATGCCGTGAGTCTCCGGAGCATGCATCGGCGTCTTGATCACGCCCGGCGCTACGGCGTTTACCCGGATGCCACGCTTGGCGTACTCGATGGCGAGCGACTTGGTCGCGGCGTTCAGGCCGCCTTTGGTTAGCGAGGCCAGCACCGACGGAACGCCTTCGATGGCCAGTTCGGCAAGCGTCGTGGTGATGTTGACGATATGCCCGCTTCCCTGCTTCTCCATCTCCGCAATCGCCAGCTGCGTGATATGGAAGAACCCATTGAGGTTCACCGCCACAATGCTCGCATAGTCTTCATGGGAGTAAGCGGTAAACGGCTTGGCCACGAACACACCGGCGTTGTTTACCAAGGTATCGATACGGCCGAAGCGCGACATGGCTTCGGACACGATGCGCTCTGCGACAGCGCGATCGGAGATATCGCCCGGCACGGCGATGACATCGGGGTCACCGGACGGCTTGATCGAACGGGAATTGGCCATCACGCGGTAATTGCGATCGCGGAACGCCTTGACCACGCTTGCACCGATACCTTGCGATGCGCCGGTAACGATGGCGACTTTCTGTTGGCTAGTCATGATGTATCACTCCAAGAGGAAGGGGGCCCGACTCAGCGCCGGGATGTCCTCAATCTACGAGCACGCTGCCGATTAGCGAATCCCCGCTATTCGGCAGACTTTCTTCCACGCCGCGGTGGAATCGCCGGCTCGGGGGCCATCTCGATCTCTCTGGCCCGGGACGCGAATATCGTGCGCAGGCGCGGAAGTGCGAAGTCGACGAACGCGCGTACCTTGGGCACGGCAAGGCGACCGTACGGCGATACCAGATGCACCGGAACAGGCGCGGGCTCAGCATCGGCCAGGACGATGCGAAGCAATCCCTGTTTGACCTCCTGAGCGACGTGATAGGAGAGCAAACGCGATACGCCATACCCTTCGAGCGTCGACTCCACCGCAGCCCGCACGTTATTGATCACCAGACGCGGCACCAACGAGACCGAACGTGGAACCGACGAACCCGCCGGCGGAGGAAAGCTCCACGACTCCAGGCCCATATGCGTCATGGCAATGATCTGATGCTTTGCCAGATCGGCGATCTCGGCAATACGCGGGTGCGTCGCCAGATAACGCGGCGACGCCACGACCACTCGCCGTACATCGCCCACTCGATGCGCCACCAGCGTCGAGTCGGCCAGATGCGTGATGCGCAACGCGAGGTCCATGCCCTCATCAATCAGATTGACCGGCCGCTCCAGCATATGCATCCGGACATTGACGGTCGGGTATTCGTCCATGAAGGCATCGACGATCGGGCGCAATATCTCCACGCCACTGAATACGGTGGAGGTAATCGTCAGGGTGCCCCTGGGCACGGATTTTTCACCTGCGGCATTTCTGTCCGCTTCTTCCAGGTCCAGCAGCACTTTTCTGCAGGCCAGGGCGTAGCGCTCGCCCGCCTCGCTCAGCTTGATCGACCGGGTGGTTCGATGAAGCAGCGGCACGCCGACATGCGCCTCGAGAAACGCCACCGCTCTGCTTACCGCCGCCGCCGAACGCCCGGTTCGGCGGCTGGCGCCGGCGAGGCTGCCTTCATCGAGCGCGGCGATAAAGACTTTCATGGCATCAAGTCGATCCATGAAAATCTCCCGTGGATGTGCAGTAGGGACGTAGGGACATGTCGCCGATTGGACCACTACGCGATAGGCACGTCGATAGCCGGGGTTGCCGCTACGACTTCACGCCTTCTTGCTTTTGGTTACTTTCGCTCGCGCGGCCGCGGGTGCTTTCTTCGTCAACTTGCTCTGGTTGTGGGCGATGGCAGCTCGTATGAGTTTTTTCAGAGCAGCACTATCGACCTTGTCACCTTCGAAATAATCGATGGCTCGTCGCGCGTTCCCGTCGAGACCCGCGTTGAACAGTTTGTCGGGATCGGGAAGGCTTGCCCCATAGGAGAACGTCAGCTTCACCTTCCCTTTGTGGGCATTGGCCACCGCGATGATGCCATCGCGATACCACACCGGGCTGCCCATCCATTTCCATTCCTCGACGATGTCCGGGTCGGCCGCAAGGATGCTCTTGCGGACGGCGGCGAATGTCTTGCCGCGCCAATCCTCGATACTCGCGATCAGCTGGTCGATACGTTCCGATGGATTCATGGGATCTTTTCGCCTCGCATGCTGGCCCCGTTCCGATCGCGAGTATCGCCATTCGTGCCCGGCGTAACAAATGCAATGCAGCACCGATCATCCAGGCATACGCCATAGCCGTCGGGCCTCTTCGGCAATCAGATTCGGCAGTTCTTCCGCGAAAAACAGCTTGGCGTGCTCGACCCGGCGTACACCCATCGAATGACCGAAGCTGCGGTCCAGATAGTCCGGACCGGCCGGCGAGAAGATGGTGTCGCCCGTGCCCCATACGATGCGCGCAGGTACGGAGCTGTGCTTGAGTAATGGCCCGACGCCGATCAACGGATTGTGTTCCAGACCGATGGTGTAGGCCTTTACGAGCTCCCTGCGCCGCGGCGTGCTGATCAACGGCGGAAAGTAATACTCGTTCGCCTCGTCGGTGGGATTCGTCGGATAGGTATAGAGATCGCGGTACTCCCGGCGAGCCCGATCCTTGTCTGCTATCCAGGGTGCGATAAGCCGCTCCGGCAGGGTCCCTGCATGCGCCCATTCCAGTGTCTTTTTCAGCGCGGCAGGCGGGCTGTCCGGCTCGGTGTCGCAATTGGTGAGCAGTATGCTGCGGACCCGGGCGGGGTGCCGTACAAGCAGCAGTTGCGCCGCCTGGCCGCCACTATCGCTGGCGACGATATCGACCTTGTCTATGGCTAGCGCATCCAGGAAGCTCACCATCATCGCCACCTGCGCATCCGGCGTCACACTCTGCCCCCGGGCCACCTCGGTATAACCCAGCCCCATCAGGTCCAGCGCAATACAACGGCGGTGCGCCGACAGTCGTTCCAGCGCGCCGCGCCACTGGAAGCCGTTGAGCAGGTATCCATGCACAAACAGCGCAGCGGCACCGCTGCCGCGTTCCACGTAGGCGATATCGCCAAAAGGCGTTTTCGCGTAGCGTCGCAACGCGCGATAAGCCGCCGCGTTCATCGGTTGCGATGCGTTTGTTTCCGTTGCGCCCTGGCGCGCATTCACACGCGACGCATAGCCGCCGATGACCGCACCGGCCAAGGTGACGCCACTCAATGCCAGGAACTCTCTTCGTCTCATGCCGGTTCTCCGGGCAACTCATGTCACGGAAATATGGGTTGCCAGGCCAACCCTTCGCGCGCACAAAAGGCCGATAGCGGACACGGGCGGATTTTTTCTTGCGCCACGCCGGAGGACATAGAAGAATCCGGCCATGAGCGACGGTTCCCCGCGCCACCCCGATATCACACCGCCATCTCCGTCTCCGGCTGCGCCGGATGGCGGCCAGGGCCGCATACCGCTGGCCGATCTGGTGACGGTGCCGGTTCCCTCGGGATACATCGAGCCGCCGGTCGATGACCGCTACCACACGTTCGACTATCACCTGGGCCAACCTGTTCAGGTGACCTGTCGCATGGATGGGCAGGAACGGCACGGTCTTCAGATCCAGGGACACTGCACCATCGTGCCGGCAGGAACGGCGCATCGCTGGATGTTCGATCGACCGGCCGGAGCATTTCTGGTTCGCCTGTCACCGGCCTTCGTGCAGGAAACCGCCGATGCGATGAACATCAAGCCGCAAGTTGGCGAATTCGCGCCGCGCATCCAGATGCGCGATGCGCAGATCGAGCGCATCGGTTGGATCATGCAGGCCGAAGACCACGAGGGCTGCCCGACCGGACGGCTGTTCATGGACAGCCTCGCCACCGCACTGGCAGCGCGCATGATCGCACTGCAAACACGCCGCGATGAGCCGACTCCCAAGCCCGGGCGCGGCCTGCCGCCATGGCGGCTGCGCCGGGTGATCGAATATATCGACGTGAACCTCGATCGGAATCTCGCGCTTGCCGAGCTTGCGGATGTGGCCGGTTTCAGCCTGTCGCACTTCAAGTCGCTGTTCAAGCAGGCGGCGGGGACGCCGGTGCATCGCTTCGTGCTTGAACGGCGCGTGGAGCGTGCACGTGCGCTTTTGCTGAAGGGCGAGAAAAGCATGACCGAGATCGCCATGGAATGCGGCTTTGCCCACTCCAGTCATATGGCACGGTGCATGCGCAGTGTGCCGGGACGTGGCGTCTAACTTCGAAAAGGCCTCAGTTTCCATCGTCATCCCAGCGCAGGCCGGGATCCAGTGACTTTGTGGTTAGTTTTCGCGAGAGCGATCAAGCATTTGCTCTAGTGCAAAAACCGGAAACCGCAGTCACTGGATCCCGGCCTGCGCCGGGATGACGAACTAGGGGAAGCTAGCCAGACTCCCTGGCGCCTCGCTCAAGGAAGAATGACGGCCGGGCCCAGCAATTGCCTGTCCACGATCGCCTTGTGCGCCAAAACAATGTCCTGCAGCTTGAAGAAGACAGGATCGATCTCGCCAAGATCGCCTCGCGCATACGCTGCAAAGAGTTCCTCGCTCGCCTCGGTCAACACGGCCGGACCGTTGACGACATGCCCCGTGACTGGCTGGCTGTATCGAATCATCCGGCGCTCGATTTCAGCGCGGTCCTTTGCTTCGGGTTCGCCGGACGCACTGCCCAGATGTACGAATGAGCCTCCCTTGCGCAGGGCTTTAATTGATGAGGCGAAGGTGGTCTTACCCACCATTTCATAGACCACGTCGACACCTTCACCGCCGGTCAGGCTGCGAATCTGCTCGACGAACGTTGCCGAATCGCTGGCAAACACGTGATCGAAACCGCGTGCGCGAAGCGACCGGGCCTTCTGGTCCGAGCTTGCCGTTGCAATAACCGTGGCGCCGAGCGCACGAGCCCATTCGGCTACCAGCAGACCTACGCCACCGGTGGCGCCCTGAACCAGGGCGACATCACCCGGCTTGATGGCATGCACACGCTTGACCAGCATCCAGGCGGTCAATCCTTTTGTCAGGATGGCAGCGGCGATTTTCGTGCTGATCGTCGCCGGCAATTTCACCAGCGCATCGGCGGCAATCAGCCTTACATCGCTGTATGCCCCGGGCGAGAAGAAGTACGCAACGTGATCGCCTACGGCGAGATGGCTCACGCCAGGGCCGAGCTCTTCGATGACGCCCGCACCCTCGATGCCCATGTCCAAAGGTAGCGGCATGGCGAAACTACCGTTGCGGAAAAGCGTGTCTACAAAATTGAGCCCGATGGCTTCATGCCGAAGCCGAACCTGCCCGACACCCGGGTGCTCGATCGGCTCGGGTGTCGGTTCATATCGCAGCACATCGGGACCGCCGACTTCATAGATTCGAACACGATGATGGGGCATGGAAAACTCCTCGGCGGCCGGATGCCGCCGCCTCATGGGTAAACAAAGGGATGCTTCGCTCTCAACCAACGGAGCGAATTGTCATTGTCATTCCCATGAGGATAAAGATAGTAAAATACACAACTATGTTCCTATTTAAGTGACAATGAGGCCTCGCCCGGGAGCTCCTCATGGATCGCTTCAACGCCGTCGTTGCCTTTATCCGAGTGGTCGACGCGGGCAGTTTTACGCGCGCGTCCGACTCCCTGGAGCTGCCACGCAACTCCGTCACCAAGCTGGTGCAATTTCTCGAACGCGAACTCGGCGTTCAACTGCTGAACCGCACGACACGTCGCGTGTCGCTCACCAGCGAAGGCGTTGCGTACTACCAGCGCATGTCTCGCGTACTTGACGAGTGGCGAGATGCGGAGGCGGATCTGGCGGTAAAGCACGCGCGTCCTCGTGGACGCATACGTGTCGACATGGCATCGGCCATGGCCACGCAGATCGTGATACCGGCGTTGCCGGACTTCTACGCGCGCTATCCGGATCTGCAACTCGATATCGGCGTCAGCGACAGGCCCAGCGACCTGCTCGGCGATCAGATCGACTGCCTTGTGCGCGGAGGGAAAGTCACGGATCCCGGCCTGGTGGCCCGCCATCTTGGCGATCTGCCACTCGTGCTGTGCGCTTCGAAGTCCTATCTCGCGCGCCATGGCGTTCCGGCGCACCCATCCGATCTCGAGCGCGATCATGTCGTCGTGCGCTATTTTTTCGCCGGAACAGGGCGCACGCAGCCCATCACGATGCGTGCGGCGGGCGAGGAAATCACCATACACGGGCACTATCAGATAGCGGTCAACGATGCCAACGCGCTATTGGCCGCGGGTGTCGCAGGCCTCGGCATCGTGCAGACGCCTGCTGCGATTGCCAAGGCACACATCGATGATGGGAGGCTCACCACCGTGCTCGACCACTGGTCGCTCGAGCCCGTTCCGATCTCCATCGTCTTTGCACCGACACGTCATCTCAGTGCCAGGGTGCGCCTGTTTGTCGACTGGATGGTCGAGCTATTTGGAGACGCCTCTCAGATGAAACCGCCCTAGCCGTGCATTACGCGGCAGGCAGCTTCTGACGAAGCCGGTGCGCCGCCTGCTTCGCACGATTGCCGCAGATCGCCATGCTGCACCAGCGACGTGCATGACCTCTCGTGTGATCGGCGAAAAGCAAGGTGCATGCAGGCCCCTCGCATGCTTTCACATGCGAGAAATCCTCTTCGCAAACCAACCGCGCCATGGCCTCGGCGATCGGTAGCAGCAGGGCATCGGGTGACGTCCAACGCCGCATCGGCGCCAGTGTGAATATCGACGATTCACCCGCGACGATCTCCGTATAGCGCTCATCCCGGGTCAGCAACTCGTTGAGCGGCGCAAGTTCGATCAGGTCCGTTTCCGCCAGCGGACGCCCCTTGTGCTCACGCACAAAAGCACGAAACCACTCGCGAAGCGCCCTCGCCTGCCCTGCGAGGCGGTCGATTTCTCCGGGAATGGCCCGCTCGCGTGTCGAGCGGAGCACCTCTTCGGGCACCAGCTGCGCCTGCCGAAGCCAGCTCAACAGTCCCTCACCGTCTTCGAGCGTATCGACCGGCGTTTCCACCGGTGTGAAGACGGAATTGAGGAAATCCAGTCCGAGCGAGTCGGCGAGGAAAAGGGCGGGCATCGATGGGGTCATGGGGCGTCTCCTGACCTCAGGGTAACCGTCTAAAAGCATGTTGACAAGTTACTTTTACCTGAGTAACCTCTCAAATGACATTTAGGCGGTTACGTAAATTTCAAGCCGCCAGCCCGCCTCTCTCACTGAGGCACTACCGCACAGGAACTGGCACAAATGAACGCAAAGGCCGTAACCGTAGTTTTCGCCCACGGCGCCTGGGCTGACGAATCGAGCTGGAACAAAGTGACCGGCCTGCTCCAGTCCAAAGGCATCAAGACAGTTACTTTCTCCTTGCCGCTGTCTTCGTTGCCCGACGACGTGTCAGCGCTCGATGGCGCTCTCGCACAGGTCGATGGGCCGGCGATCCTGGTAGGTCATGCCTATGCGGGCGCCGTCATCGCGGCGACGCATAGCGACAAGGTGAAAGCCCTCGTCTATGTCGCGGGCCTGGCGCCGGACGAGGGCGAGACGGTGGCGGATGTGTTCTATCGCTACGAGCACGACGACAAGGCGCCTGCTCTGGCGCCTGACAGCGACGGCTGGATCCGGTTGCCTGTGGAAGCTTTTGAAACCGCGTTCGCGCAACACGCGACGACACAGGAGCTAAAGCTGCTGGCCGCATCCCAGCGGCCCATTTCGCCGGCCAGCATCACGGTTCCCGTGGGAGCGCCACTGTGGAAGCGCGTCCCCAGCTGGTACCTGGTGGCGCAGCGCGATCACATGATTCCGGAAAAGACGCAGCGCTTCATGGCCGAACGCATGAACGCACACATCCGTGCCTATCCGGTCGACCACTTGCCGAGTGTGACCGCGCCTTCGCTGGTCGTGGACGTCATCGTCGACGCCATACAACAGAGCGCAACCTGAAACCCTATTCAATCTTTCTCAGCATCGAACGGTGACGTGTCATGCGCGTACAGAAGATACTCGATAGCCGGATTGCTGCATTTTCCGATGGCGTGATCGCCGTCATCATTACCATCATGGTGCTGGACCTCAAGGCGCCGGAAGCCAGCACGTTCGCTGCACTCTGGCTGCTATGGCCAACGGTGCTGAGCTATGCGGTGAGCTATCTGTTCATCGCGATCGTCTGGGTCAATCATCACCACCTGCTGCAACTGGCGCATCGCACGACGCCGCAGCTCATCTGGGTCAACTTCGCACATCTGTTTGCGGTGTCGCTGGTTCCGTTTACGACCGCCTGGGTCGCCCGTACCGAACTGGCGACAGCGCCGGTGGTGGTGTATGCCGCGATCTTCGTTTGCGTGAACCTGGCCTATCGGATGTTTGAGGCCGAAGTGCTCAAACAGGCAGGTGCCACGCAAATGTGCGGACGCATGCGTCGCATGGTGCGGCGGCGCTCGCTGACCACGCTGATCATCTTTGGCAGTGCGGCGCTTGTATCGATCATCACGCCGATGGCCGGTTTCAGCATGATCTTTGGTGCGCTGCTGCTTTACCTGCGACCGGACGCGCCGGGCCGCTGGCATATCGCAAAGCACCGCCTGAGTTTGTAGGAGCGGCTTCAGCCGCGACCCACGGTTACGTCACGGCCTGTCGCGACTGAAGTCGCTCCTACAAAAGAAACCACGCACCGCAAGTGATTCCATCTCAACCGCACCTATAGGAAAGCCGCCATGTCCACGATTCGCTATCGCCAGGTTCTTGTCGATGATTTCAATGTCTTCTACCGCGAGGCCGGCACGCCCGGAAAGCCGAAGCTGTTGTTGCTTCATGGCTTTCCAACCTCCAGCCATATGTTCCGCGATCTCATTCCCCTGCTAAGCGAGAACTTTCATATCGTCGCGCCGGATCTACCCGGCTTCGGTCGATCGGATATGCCATCGCGTGACAAATTCACATATAGCTTCGACAACATCGCCAACGTGATCGACCGCTTTACCGAGGTCGTCGGTTTCGATCACTTTGCCATCTATGTTTTCGATTACGGCGCACCGACTGGTTTCCGTATCGCCGTAAAGCACCCGGAGCGCATTACCGGCATCATTTCGCAGAATGGCAACGCCTATGAAGAAGGCTTGAGTGACGGCTGGGGCCCGATGCGCGCCTACTGGGAGAACCCGTCGGACGCAAACCGCGAGGCGCTACGCGCGTTTCTGGCACCGGGTACCACACGCTGGCAGTACATCCATGGCGTGACCGAAGAATCCCTGGTCTCGCCCGATGGCATCGCACTAGATAACTACTACCTCGCTCGCGAAGGCGCAGACGACATCCAACTGGATCTGTTCCTCGATTACCAGAGCAACCTGGCGCTCTATCCGACCTTTCAGGCTTACTTCCGCAAGCATCACCCGCGTTTCCTGGCGGTGTGGGGCAAGAACGATCCGTTCTTCCTGCCACCGGGTGCCGAAGCCTTCAAGCGTGACATCCCGGACGCACAGATTCGCTTCGTCGGTACCGGGCATTTTGCCCTGGAGACGCACGCAAGCGAGATCGCGGATGCCATCCGTACCTTCTTCGCCAACTGAATTGAAATCCGGAGAACCGCCATGCCCCATTCAACCGCCATAGTGACCGGTGCCAGCCAGGGCATCGGACAAGCGACTGCCATTCGTCTGGCCAAGGATTTCAGCCATGTCGTACTGGTTGCGAGAAATCGCGAACACCTGCTGGAGACGGCGAAAGCGGTTGCCGCGCAGGGTGCGGAACCCTTGGTTATCGATATCGATCTTGCGGAGAAAGCTGCGGCACGAATCGTTGTCGAGACGACGTTGTCCGCATTCGGCCACATCGATGCCCTGCTCAATATCGCCGGCGCCGTTCCGCAGATCGATCTGTTCGAGATGACCGACGAGCAATGGGATGGCGGTATGGCGCTCAAGCTGCACGGCGCACGACGCCTGACCATAGAAGCGTGGGACGCGCTCAAGAAGGCAGGCGGCTCGGTGGTGTTTACATCGGGCAACTCGGCCATCTTTCCGAAGGCGCCCTACGCTGCGGTCGGCACCATCAATGCAGCCATCGCCGCCTTGGCGAAAGCGTTTTCGGACCGCGGCATTCCCGATGGCGTCCAGGTCAACAGCGTGCTGCCCGGCCCGGTCATGACCGGGCGCCGCCGCTCCTATCTGGAACATTGGGCACCGCTGCATGGCATGACTGCGGCCGAAGCGATGGATCGCTTTCCGCGCGAGGCAGGTATCGCCCGCTACGGCGAGCCGGAAGAGATCGCTGAACTGATGGCGTTCCTGGTGTCGCCAGCGGCGCGCTGGATGACTGGCACCATGCTTCGCATGGATGGCGGAGAGGTCAAGTCGGTTTAGTCAGCTTGATCTCATAGATAAGCGGCCAACGCTTACCGGTGACAAACAGACGATCATGTTGGGCATCGTAGGCGATGCCGTTGAGTACGTCGTTGTTAGGATCGATGGTTTCTTCCGGCTTTGGCCCGAGGCCGGTCAGATCGATCCAGCCGACGACCTTGCCGCTGGCCGGGTCGATGCGCGCAATGCGATGGGTCAGCCACACATTCGCATACAGCTGGCCTTTTACCCACTCCACTTCGTTGAGGTTGGCGAGCGGCTGGCCGTTGGCGGTGACGTCGATCTTTCCGGTTTGCTGAAGCGTCTCCGGGTCGAGAATGCGAATGGTCGGCGTGCCGTCGCTCATGAAAATGCGATGGCCGTTGTGGGTGAGCGCCCAGCCTTCGCCCGGATAGTCGAACTGCCCGATCGGCTTGAAACTGTCCAGGTCGTAGATAAAGCCGTGGTGCGACTGCCAGGTGAGCTGTATCAGCTTGTTCTTCCAGGCAACGATGCCTTCGCCATAGTCCGACGTATCGAGATTCGCCCGCTGGATCACTTCGCCGGTCTGCGGATCCACCTTGCGGATCGACGAATGATGTATCTCGCCGGTAGCCTCGTAAAAGTAACCGTTCTGAAAGAACAGGCCCTCGGTATAGGCGTGGGTGTCATGCGGATAGGTGTGCACCACCGTGTAGCCGTAGACGGGGATCGCGTCCTTTGCCTGCAGAAAGCAGCCGGCACACAGTGCTATGAGGACGATTAGGGGAATGATTCGTTTCATGTTGTTGATGGTCGCATGCAAGGTGGCGGACTTCATGGAACCGGGATTGTACGTATAACGCCTGCATTACTGGCGATGTCCCGCCAGGCAGTCTAGAAGCCATGTCGAGAGATCCTGCGGACGGTAAGCGTCGGGTGCGGCTTCAGCCGTGACTTGCGTTACGTTACGGCTTGTCGCGACTGAAGTCGCTCCTACAAAGATTGCATTTTCCTCGCTAGATTGAGCGCCTAGACAGGTTATTCGAGGTTGCTTGCTTTGATCATCGCCACAAACTTATAACCTTTCATAAAGAACCCGCAAAAACCATGGAGACGTCATGAGCGACCCTATCGAAGGTGGCTGCCTGTGTGGCTCCGTCCGTTATCGTGCAGCGAGCGCGCCGATCGCGGCCACGCTTTGCCACTGCAGAAGCTGTCGCCTTGCGACCGGAGCGCCCTCCGTCGCGTGGGCAGTTTTCCGAAAGGAGGATTTCGTCTTCGTCTCGGGACAGCCCAGGGAGTTTTCATCATCACCCGATGTGGTGCGTGGTTTCTGCGGCACGTGTGGCACGCCATTGACCTACCGGCGCCCCTCAAAAGCAAACACGATCGACGTCACCGCGGCCACCCTCGACGCGGCCGATGATTTTGCGCCCGTCAAGGAAATCTGGGTGGAGGAGAAACTCGCCTGGGAGTGTTTGAACGATCGCATTCCACACTACGCAAGAAGCAGTGTGGGAGCGACTCCCATCGTTTCGCCCTAGGACTTCTTGCGGCAACCTTTCGGACCGTCTAAGAGAAAAGAAAGAGACAGCGAGGATAGTAACCAGCGTTCGGATAGAACATCACATCGACGGGACGTCGTTTTCCTTGCCGGCAAAGCCATTTGCCCAACCGCGACGGCTGTCATGAATCCAGGTAACACAAGCTTCACACCGTCGAGCACCGACAGCCGCGTCCTGCTCACGTTGCTTGGGCTTTATTCGTTCATCATTTTCCCGATCTTGCGTGCGGACCAGTACTACAACGACGACCTGAAGCGCGCACTGGTCGGCCACGGCTCCTGGGACGCCACCGGGCGACCTCTCACTACGTTGTTGATGAGGATGCTGCAGGCCTACGACCCTGCCATGGTCGATATCTCGCCATTGACGCAAATGGGGGCGATCCTCATTCTCGCGTGGACCGGCTTACTTATCGCACGACGCTACGTCTTCGCTTCGCCCTGGATCGCAGCGCTGGCCGCGTTCCCGCTCGGAGCGCAACCTTTCTTTCTGGAGAACCTGTCCTACAAGTTCGATGCCTTGAGCATGAGTCTGGCGATATTCTTTGCAATGCTCCCTATCGTCATGCTTCGACAATCGCGCCGACGATGGTGGCTGGGCGTCGCATCGATTTTCGTCAGCCTGGACTTCTATCAAGCCGCCATCAATGCGTATCTTGTTTTTGTCGTCCTTGATGTCCTGCTTGGACAGCTTGAAGAAAAAACTCCGCAACAACTTATCCATCAGTTCGCATCACGGGCACTTCAGGCAGGCCTGGCGATGCTCTTGTATCAGCTCATCATTGGAATTCACATCAATGGCTGGGTAAAGATACACAGCGAGAAGATCCATAGCCCGCAGCAGCTGCCCCTGATTGCCTCGAACTTCGTCGATTTTTACAGCTATATCGGCGCCAGCTTCAGCGAACAATGGAAGCTTTACTTCTCGCCGATTCTATTGGCCATGTTGCTGCTTTCCGTGATCGTCGGTGTTCGCTATGCCCTCCGCCTCGATGCTGCAACGGCCCAGACAAGAGCGGCTCTCTTCGTAGCCAGCCTGCTTACACCTCTCGCCGCACTTGCATGCGCATTAGGGCCGATGTTGATCCTGGAAAAGCCGCTATTTGTGCCACGCGTGCTGATCGGCTTCGGCGCGCTATTGGCTGCTGGGCTGATACTGGTGCAGGCTGCATTGCGGCAGTGGCGCGCTTCGGACAAGTGGGCGTTAGCCGTCGGCGGCATCCTTGCCCTTGGCATGTGCGTTGTAGCCAGCGCATATGGCAACGCTTTGCGTGAGCAAAAGAATTACGAAACGCGTATCGCCGCTCATCTGGCGGACGATCTTGCCGGCCTGAAGGGTGACGGCATCATCGATTCCTTCATGCTGGATGGATCGGCGGGATATTCGCCCGTTACCGCGCATGTCGCCGGCCAGTTTCCGATCGTCTATCAGCTGATCTCTCCCTATCTTTCCGCCGAAGATCGCTTCCACTCGCACGCGTTTCTCAGCTACTACGTTTCGGGAGTGACGGACATGCGGGTCGACGAGAGCCCGGCGAACCTTGCGCTGATCTCACGGATACTGGCGCAAACCTGCACCGTACCCGCGTCCTACACCACCGGTGCATATACCGTGCGCGTGATTATCCGCACCGCGGTGGTGACATTTCGCCAAGTCGTTCCTGAACACTGTGACGCGGCGACTGTGCACCCCTAGGCGAGCCAGGCTCGACGTTCCTGCTCGGACAGCGACAACGCAACAGCTTGCCCACTGGCAGATGACGCCATGGCAGCTTCGAGCACCGCCATCACGGTAATCGCCTGTGCGGCGGTGACCGGATTGGCACCCGTACCAAGCACGGCGTCGCGCAAGGCGATGTAGTACTGGCGCTGGTCGCCCAAGGGTGCAGGCTGCTTTGTCACCTTGCCTTCGCCGTCGTAGATCAAGATCGGATCGGGGTCTTCGCCCCAGGTCGCATCGCCAGGGCGCACAGCCGCAAGCAGTTGGGCTTCCTGTCGGTCGGCGTGTGCCTTGACCAGGCTGGCTCGCGTGCCGTGTACCGTGAAACGTGCGCTACCGCCGGCCACCAGCATGCTGGCATGCAGAATGACGCGGCGCGCGCCGTACATCAGCACGACATGCGCCCAGTCCGTGACTTCGCCACCGTCACGTTGTATGGCCAGACTTGCCAGCACCCGATCGGGCAACCCGAACAACAGCAGCGCCTGATCGATCAGATGGGGACCCAGGTCGTACCAAAGGCCGCTGCCGGCTCCGGGCTGCTCGCGCCAGCGCACGCGCACCTGCGGGCGAAAGCGGTCGATATGCGACTCGAAGTGCTTCACCTCGCCCAGCACACCGTTTGCGATCGCCTGCTGTACGCCCAGAAAATCGCTATCCCAGCGGCGGTTCTGAAATACCGACAACAGTTTGCCTTGCTGCTCCGCGACGGCGGCCAGCTCGCGCGCCTGCGCGAGATCGAGCGCGAAGGGCTTGTCCACGACGACGTGTTTACCTGCTTCCAAAGCGGCTCGCGCCAAGGGGGCATGTGTATCGTTGGGCGAGGCAATCACGATCAGGGACAGAATGGGATCTTCGATAACGGTGCGCACATCGCCTACGACAGCCATCTGCGGCAAGTCCGCATGTACCTTGGCCGCGTCGCGCGATACCACGGTGGCGAGTTCCAGGCCGGGTACGCTGCGGATCAGCGGCGCATGAAAGGTCCTGCCGGCGTAGCCGTAGCCGATCAGGGCTGCGCGTATGGGTGAAGGCATGGGTGGTACTCGACCGTAACTATCGATGGGTATCCGATGGTAGAGCACAAAGCCCCCCTCACCCCAACCCTCTCCCCCGGCAAAGCCAGGGGAGAGGGAGCGATTGAGGTAAGCCTCATTACTTCGCACTTGCGCAACTTGGCTCCCTCTCCCCTGGCTTCGCCGGGGGAGAGGGCTGGGGTGAGGGGGGCTCTGGCACCTTACTCACTCCTGACACCCACAACAATTCCACCGGCAATCCAATCAGCGAGAAAAGCGCCCGCTTTGGCGATTCCGTCTTCTTCACCCAGATGCTCGACCATGGCATCACATAGCGCACTGAAGCGCGCATCGTCGCGCAGCGACAGCAGAGCCGCGTGCTCTACGCTGTCGATCGACTTGATTCGACACGAGAAGCCGCTACGCCATACGATCAAGCCGCCAGGCGCTTCGAGCATCTCGCTCTCCGGCGCCGCTACGCCATCCTCCAGCGCCGACCAGATGTCACTCGCATTCGTCGATACGACACACTGGCGCAGGCTCGGACTAAGCGACAAGCAAGCGCTATCCCAGTCGACCTCATGCCACATCTCACCGGATACGTGAGGCGCGTCCGTAGCGACGAACGACTCGGACAAGGCCCATTCGATCCACGCCAGCTCGTGCACATCTGGATTGTGCGGAAACATCGACTTCAAGGTTTTGCCAAAATCGATGCCATAGGCATCCAGCGTCCATGCATGGGGTGGATGACTGTCAATATGGGCAATGGCAGCCTTGAGGAAAAGCTCATCGCCGAGCCAAGCAAGCAGTTGCGGGAAACTTGCCTGAAGACAACCGACAAGTTGCGCACGATAGTTGTTCTGGTAAACAGTCAGACCAATCGCGGCGCTTGCACCCATGCGCTCTTGCGTATCGGCCGCAGAGCCGATCAGCCACGCGCGCAGATCCCGCTGCATGTCGATCAGATTCATGCGGCCTCCCGCAAGCCGCGCTGGCGGCGACCGATCTCGCGTGCCGTGCCGAGCTCATCGAGCAATTCAGCCAGCGGCGGAATGGCGTCGTCGCGCTCGATCATCGTCGCCACCGGGCCAAGCATGGATGACGCCATGGCATACAGCGCCCATACGTCTGCGCATACCGGCTGGTCGTGCGTATCGATCAGGATACCGGTGCCTTGCGTGTGGCCTGCCAGATGAATCTGGCGTACGCGGTCGACAGGTATGCCGCGCAGATAGGCGTGCGCATCCAGGCCGTGATTGCTCGAGCTGACAAAAATATTGTTGATGTCCAGTAGCAACCCACAACCCGTGCGACGGGACATTTCGCCTAGAAATTCCCACTCGCTCATCGACGCACCGTCGAATGCGATGTAGCTCGACGGGTTCTCGAGCAGCATCGACCTGCCCAGAACGTCTTGCGCCATCGCGATGTTGCGGCAGACCACCTCCAATGCTTCCTCCGTGTACGGCAACGGCAAAAGATCGTGCGAGTTGAAGCAGTCGATGCGCGACCAGCTCAGGTGGTCGGAAACGAACAGCGGATCGATCTCGTCCGCCAGTTGGCGCAAACGATTCAAATAGGCCCGGTCGAGACCGTCGGCCGAGCCGATCGACATGGACACGCCGTGCAGCGCCACCGGATGACGTTCGCGCACCTGCCTTAGAATGTGTCGGGGCTGGCCGCCATCCACCATGAAGTTTTCGGAGATCACCTCGACAAAGTCGACCGGCACGTCGGTGTCGAGAAAGTCGCGGTAGTGCTCCTTGCGCAGGCCCAGGCCGTAACCGGAGAACGTTGGCGGTGGTGTGAACATGGTGGCTCCCAACAGGTCAAGAGAGGCGGGCCCGGAGTGCAGGCCCGCCGCGTGATTACTTCGGCTCGGTCAGCGTGCCGCCTGCGGCCAGGCAGTCGGTCTTGGTCTTGACGATCACGCCCTGCCCCTTGCAGGTATTCAAACCCTTGCAATCGTTCTTGGCCGTAGCGCAAAGACTGGTGCCCTTGCAGGTGTTGACGCCGTAGCAGCGACCCAGCTCTTCCTTCGGCGCGGTCTTTTGATCGGCGGCGCTGGCGATGGAACTGATCGATGCGGCGATGGCAAAGAGGGCGGCTGCGGTGGCGAAACTGGTGCGGGTCTTGGTAGCGATCATGGTGGTGTACTCCGTAGGACGTGGCCCGAATGGACCTTGAGGGATGAATGGTTGGTTGTGTTGCGCGAAATCGGCGGTATCGGCTTACTTCACGCTCTGTGCAGCGTCTTCGATCACCTGGGCAACCGCTTCGGGCTGCGAGATATAGACGACATGGCTGGCCTTGATCTCGGTGACTTTCGAGCCCGCGCGCTTGTACATCCAGCGCTGCAGATCGGGGCTGAGCGCGCGGTCATCGGTGGCGACGACCGCCCAGGTCGGCTTGGTGTGCCAGGCGGCCACCTGCATCGTGGCGCCGAAGGCGGCGGCGGTCGCCGGCACCTGCGAAACAGCCATGAAGTTGGTGCGATTCGGCGTCAGGTCGCCGGCGAAGTCGGCGCCGAACTTGCTCTCGTCGAAGAACAGATGGCCGTCGCGTGTCGGAACGACATCGTTGCTGGGCGCCGGCATCGAAGCGACCAGCTGCGACAGGCTCTCGCCCACGTCCGGCTGCACCGCGGCGACATAGACCAGGGCCTTGACCTTGTCGCGGTTACCGGCCTGGGTGATGACCGCGCCGCCGTAGCTATGGCCGACCAGGACCACCGGGCCATCCTGCTTGCGGATCTGTTCGCGGGTTTGCTCGATATCGTTGGCCAGGGTTTCGATACGCGGCTGCACGACGCTTACCGTGTAGCCCTTGTGCACCAGGATGTCGTGGACGACACGCCAGCCGGAACCGTCGACGAAAGCGCCGGGCACGATCACGATGTTCTTTACGCCGACCGGTGCATCCGCGGCGGCCGCCGTTCCGGTCATTGCCATCATGGCGATGGCGAGGCTCAATAATTTACGCATGGTGTTTTGCCTGCATTAGTTGTGAATGGGAGACAGCGTTCAGCGATGGCTGCGCCAGGAGCGCAGGACACGGTCGAGCGACCAGTTGCCACCACCGCGCGCCACCAGCGGCAGCAACAAGCCAGCCCAGCTCAGGTGCGTCGGCCACGCATCGGGATAGACGAAGATCTCGATGACCGTGGTCATGCCGAGCAGCGCAAGCGCCGATGTGCGCGTGAACAAGCCGAGCACCAGCAGGAGAGGAAACAGATGCTCGGCGCCTGTCGCCAGGCGTGCCGCCCACTCCGAGGGGATCAGCGGCAACGCGTATTCCGAAGCGAACAGGTCGTAGGTCGACGGCTTGATCGTCAGGATGCCTTCGACCTTGGTGCGCCCCGAGAGGAAGAACACCGAAGCGATCCCCCAGCGCGCGACCGCCAGCAACAAGTCCTCCGACAAGATCTGTGATCGCCATGTCGCCAGTGCCGAACCGGCATGGCGCCATGGCGGCGAAGACGTCGCCTGTTCGGCCGTGGAGTTCACGACTTGGCCTCGAGCGAGCCGTAACCCTTGGGCGTCTTGATCTGCGTGCAGGTACCTTTCTCGACCAGCACCCAGGCGTTGCCCTGGTAGTCGGTCTTCGATGTACCGGCGCAGCTGGTGCCCGCGCCGGCAGCGCAGTCGTTCTTGCCGGCAAGCGCGACGCCGTAGCATTTTTCCATCGGCTTCTTGGCCTGATCGGCATGCGCGCCCGAAGCGAGGGTGGCCAGGCCCAGCGCGAAGGCGGCAGCAAGAGCGGAATGTGTGGCTTTCATGGATAAGCTCCTTGGGAAGTTGAGTGGCTGTAGTCGGAGGTCAGATCAGGGTGATCGCGACATCGATGTTTCCGCGCGTCGCCTTGGAGTAAGGGCAGGTCTGATGGGCCGCTTCGATCAGGCTCTGCGCGACGCTGCGCTCGATGCCCGGCAGGCTCACGTTGAGACGGGCCTGGATGAAATAGCCGCCTTCGCCGGTGCCCAGGTCCACTTCGGTGGCCACCGCCACATCTGGGGGCAGGCGAACATGGAGCGAGCGCGCGGCATGGCCCATGGCGCCGATAAAGCAGGCCGACCAGCCGGCTGCCAGCAGCTGTTCCGGGTTGGTGCCCGTGCCGGCGGAGCCAGGCGTGGACAGCTTGATATCGAGACGGTTGTCGGAGCTGCGCGACTCGCCTTCGCGGCCGCCGGTGGTATAGGTGCGCCCGGTATAGAGAACGGTATCGATCTTGCTCATGGTTCGGTTTCCTGTGTGTAGAAGGGATGGGCTGATGGCCAGCCGGTGTGCATAGGAGACGATTCGCACGTATCGTCGATGTGTCGCCCCAGGCGCCCAAGCGCATCGAAATGTGTCGCGGCAACCACTCGATACATTTCGGTACAAATCGACCGTGCCGGCCCCTCGATCGGGTCCAGCCTCGTCTGTACATAGAGATACAAATCGCCGGTATCGCAGACACGTTCAGGACAAGCCGGGCTCGTTCAATAGGCACATCCGGGCGCAGCGCGCCCCTTGCCTTTTGCAGAGACCCACGCCATGAACCTTCTACGTCCCGCCATCACCTTGATCGCCATAGGCATGGCGCTTGCCGTCGCCTGGCCCAGCCGGTGGGCAACCGCCGGGGCTGGGGATTCCATGACTGTTGCCATCGCGCCCGAACTTGCAGGACCCGAACCCTGGCTCAACTCCCCGTCGTTATCGTCGAGTGAACTTCGCGGCAAGGTGGTGCTGGTCGAGTTCTGGAGCCGCGAATGCATCAATTGCGTGCATACGCTGCCGCACACCAAGGCGCTCTACGACAAGTTCGGCAAGGACGGGCTGGTTATCGTCGGCGTCCATACGCCCGAGTACGAAGAGGAGCGCGATCCTGACGGCGTAAAAGCGGCGATGCGGGAGTTCGATATTCATTGGCCGGTAGTCGTCGACAACGACTACCGCATCTGGAAGGCCTTCGGCAATCGTTTCTGGCCGGCGCTCTATCTGATCGATCGCGACGGGCGCATTGTCTATCGCCACTACGGCGAGGGAAACTACGACATCACCGAGCAACGCGTCCGCCAGCTTCTCGCGAAGCACTGACCCGTTCCGCACGCATCCCTATCAGCCACTGGAGACAAGCCATGGAGCACATCGACCATATTCTGGTTGTCGATGACGATCACGGCATCCGTACGGGTGTGGTGGACTACCTGCGCAAGAACGGCCTGCGCGCGACCGCGGCCGTGGATGGCCGCGACATGTGGGCACAGCTGGAAGCATCCGCATTCGACCTGATCGTGCTGGACATCATGATGCCCGGCGACGACGGCCTGGTGCTGTGCCGCAACCTGCGCAGCGGCAAGCATCGTGCGCTGCCCATTCTGCTGCTTACCGCACGCGACGACGAAACCGATCGCATCATCGGCCTGGAAATGGGCGCTGACGATTATCTTGTCAAACCCTTTTCGCCGCGCGAGCTGCTCGCGCGGATCAAGGCCGTGATACGCCGCACGCGCATGCTTCCGCCGAACCTGCGCATTACCGAGACCAGCGATACGATTTCGTTCGGGCGCTGGCGGCTGGATACCACCGCGCGGCATCTGCTGGACGAAAACGGCACGATCGTGTCCTTGAGCGGGGCCGAATTCCGACTGCTGCGCGTCTTCCTCGATCATCCGCAGCGCGTGCTGTCGCGCGACCAGTTGCTCAACCTCACCCAGGGGCGGGACGCGGAGCTTTTCGACCGCTCCATCGACCTGCTGGTGAGCCGCCTGCGCCAGCGCCTGCTCGATGACAGCAGGGACCAGTCCTATATCAAGACCGTGCGCAGCGAAGGCTATGTGTTCAGCATGCCGATCGTCGTGCATGGGGAAAACTCGTGAACCAGGACGCTCAAACCATGACGCGGCGCTGGCTGCCCGGCAGCATGGCGTCGCGCCTGTACCTGATCATTTTTGCCGGCCTGATGTTGGCACACGGCCTGTCGTTCGGCTTGTTGTTCATGGAGCGCTATCAGAGCTCGACCGCGGTCATGTTCAACACGCTCGAGCACGACGTCGGCACCTCGGTCGCCATACTTGATCGCCTGCCTGCCGCCGAGCGCCCCGCCTGGCTCCATCGCGTCGAGCGGGACAACTATCACTACATCCTCGGCAGTGGTCAGCCGGGCAATCCAGCGATGTCCGACCGCGCACGTACTGTCGTGCAGTTGATCACCAAGGAAGTGGGCCCCGGCTATCAGGTGCATGCCGAAACCGTGTCGCTCAAGCCGGAACGCTACCAGGTGCATTTTACGCTGCACGACGGCTCGCCGCTGACGCTCGAGATCACGCCGCGCATGGTGCCCGTCGCGAGCTGGTTGCCGTTTGTCTTTGTCCTGCAGATAGCGCTGCTGTTGCTATGTACCTGGTTCGCGGTGCGGCTAGCCACGCGTCCGCTCACCCGCATGGCCCAGGCTGTGGAAGCGATGACACCGACCGCCGATGGCCCACGCATGAGCCAGGACGGTCCCACTGAGGTAGCCCATGCGGCGGTCGCCTTCAATGCCATGCAGGACCGGATCCGCCGGCACCTGAAAGAGCGATTGCATATTCTCGCGTCCATCTCGCACGACCTGCAGACCCCGATCACGCGCATGCGCCTGCGCGCCGAGGCCCTGGACGAGAGCAGCGAGCAGGAAAAGATTCTCGATGACCTGCGGCAGATGGAACATATGGTCCGCGAAGGCGTCGCCTACGCACGCAGCGCCCACGGCGGCTCGGAAGCTCCTGTACGCATCGACGCGGCCGCCTTCCTGGAAAGCATGGTCTTCGACTACCAGGATGTCGGCCAACCCGTGACACTGACCGACAACGTCGGCGGCACCGCCACGGTACGAGCGCAAGCGCTGCGGCGCGTGCTCGGCAACCTGATCGACAACGCGATCAAGTACGGTGGAAGTGCCGAGGTCGGCATGCAGCGGGGCACGGATGAAAAGCTGTTAATCACCGTATCGGATCGCGGACCCGGCATTCCTGATGGCGAGCTGGAGCAAGTGCTGCAGCCGTTCTATCGGCTGGAAGCTTCCCGCAATCGCGATACGGGTGGCACGGGCTTGGGTCTTGCGATCGCATCGCAGCTGATGAGCTCGATCGGCGGCAGCTTGCGGTTGTCCAATCGAGATGGCGGCGGGCTTATGGCGACGATAGAGCTGCCATAAGAGCCATAACATTCAACAATTTTGTAGGAGCGACTTCAGTCGCGACCCACGGTTACGTCACGGCTGGTCGCGACTAAAGTCGCTCCTACAAGATAGGGAGGCTTGTTGGGTGTGTGAGATTACTTGGCCCGATGCCCACTTAACTCATGCCCCGCATCATGCGCAAACGCCAGATGCCAACGCGTCGAGCTGAGCGATATCAAGGTCACCACCAGGAATGCGATGGAGAAATCCATGAGCTGCGGCTGATTGTGCCCACCGACGACCATGGTGGACTTCAGTAGCAGTGAACCAGTGCACACACCGACGGACAGCATCAGCTGCTGCAGCGTGGTGTAGAAGCTATTGGCGGCGCTGACGCGCGACGTGGGCACAGCCTCGTACGCAATAGTGTTATAGGCCGCAAACTGGAACGACATGAACGCGCCGCAGCAGAACAGCAGCACGAACATGATGGCGGACGGCCAGTCCGGGCGAAAAAAAGCACATACCGCGTAGCCCAGGCTGGAAAGCACGCCATTGAAGATCATGCCATTGCGAAAACCGACGTGTCGCAGCAGCCGCGGCGTAAAGCTGCGAGTGACGATGGCGCCGAGCGTCGTGGCCAGAATCAATTGACCGCTGCGCACGGCGGACCAGCCGAAGCCGATCTGGAACATCAGCGGCAGCAGAAACGGTTGCGCGCCTTGCGTCACACGCATCAACGAACCGCCAATGACCGACAAGCGGAACGAATCGATCTTGAGCAGAGACAGATCGAGCAGCGGATTGGGCCGGCGCTTCGCATGCCACACATAAGCGATGCATGCGCAAAGGCCGACAGCGAGCAGCGTGAGCGCCTCCGGCAATGCCGCGTTCTGGCCAATGGATTCGAAACCGAACAGCAGGCAGCCGAGGCCGACACCGCATAGCACGAAGCCCAGCAGATCGAATCGCGAAGCGGTCGTTTCGCTGCCGATATCCGGAATCAGTTTGCGCACCAGCACGAAGCCGAGCACACCGATCGGCACGTTGATGTAGAAGATCCAGCGCCAGTCGAGATAGGTGACGATAAATCCGCCTAGCGGCGGTCCGATCAGCGGCCCCAGAAACGCGGGCACCAGCGTCCATGACATCGCCGAGACAAGATTGCGGCGTTCCACCGTGCGCAACAAAATCAGTCGCCCGATCGGCGCCATCATGGCACCGCCCGCACCCTGCACCACACGCGCCGCGACCATCATGGGCAGGCTGGTGGTCCAGGCGCAGAGGATCGAGCCTGCGACAAACACGCCGATGGCCGTGCTGAAGACGCGGCGCGCGCCGAACCGATCGGCCATCGCCCCGCTCGCCGGAATGAAAATGGCCAGCATCAGCAGATAGCAGGTGATGACCACGCTCATCGCCGGCGCGGTCACGCCGAAGTCATGCGCCATCGTGGGCAATGCCGTGGCCAGCACGGTAGCATCCAGCTGCTCCATGAAGATGGAGCAGGCCACGATCAGGGAAATCACGCGATAATCGGTGGTCGCCGGTGCGGCAGGCACGTCTTTCGCAGCGGCTTCCTCACCCGGCAAGTTCATACGACGATCCTGGCCGATCCTGGCAACAACGGGTGGGGTTCGACTTTCACTGGGAAGGCTAAGGACTAAAGTGGAGCGCAGGATGCCAAGGATAAGCCAAGCCGGGCCGGTTATCTCCCAAACAGTCAAATTACGCGGGTCGCCGACGTTCATTGGGCGGACATCCGCTACCCGCGACACTCGGCCGGTTTCAATCACGGGAATGGCCGTGCCATCCGCTAACGCGTATCAACGCCCTGCTTGCAGAATCACCTGGCAACGACGGTTCCTGAGCGCCATGGTGCTTGCGGCCTGTCTGGGCCCGCTGCTTGCTCATGCCCGCACCAGCAAGACACGCGAGCCTGCCCTGCCGCCCGGGGACATGCCCGCGAACCAGCTGTCGATGGCGGTAAAAAACGATCGCTTGACGCTTGCCGTGGCCAAGGCCACCCAGGTCTATCTCTACGGCGTGATCGACGCGGACGCACCCCAGCGTTTCGATGCCTGGGTAAAGGCAGGGAAGATTCCCACCGGATCCGACGTCTATCTCGATGCTTCGGGCGAAGACATGGGTGCGGGCTTTGCGCTAGGGCGACTGTTTCGATCCAGCGGCATGGTGACCCATGTCGGCACGTTGCGGCGCCCGGGCGAGCCACCAAAGGCTGCGCTTTGCACGGATGCGTGCGCCTATGCGTATCTGGGCGGCTTGTACCGTTGGTCGGCATCCGGCATGGATCGGATCGGCGTGCACCAGTCGCATGTACCGGCGATCAGAAAGAACGAGGCCGGCAGAAACCAGGCCGCGGACGAAGCCGCCGCGTATCTGAAATCGATGGATGCCAACCCCTGGGCGTTCTATCGCGCACCGACGCCGCCCAAAACCGACATGGTGTGGTTCGACGCAGAGCAACTGCTTGGCTGGGGCTTGTCCAATAACGGCCGCCAGCCGCTCATTGCCAGCTACCAGCCCGCAACCGTGCCGGCCACACTGACGTTCTCGCAGATCGTGCGCGGCGGCGACAACAAGGTCACCCTGGTCTGTGCGCCCGAGGGCGTGACGCTCACCGCGTACTACACAGTAGGCCGCGAACGGGCACGGCAACTGGTCGCACGCGAAAGCCGAGCGTATTTCGAGATCAACGAGCAGGAAATCATGCCGCAGCAAAGCGGGCGCGCCCGCGCGGTCGACGATGCCATCGTGCTCAGCCGTCCGTTGTCGATGGAACAATTGACGAGCTTTCTCGCCACCTACTCCATGGGTGCTTGGATCAAGGACAAGAGCGGCGTGGTGCGTTACGGCTTTACGATGGGCCCGGCGCGAGTCAAGGACAGTTATGCGAGCTATTTCGCCGATTGTCAGAAGATCGTGCAGCGGTCGGGTGCACACGCGCCTTAACGCGGCTGAGGGGATCAAAAAGAGCCTCATTCTTTCCTATCGTCATCCCGGCGCAGGCCGGGATCCAGTGGCTTTGCAATCGGTTATCGCGAAAGCTAACAAGTATCTGCTCTATCGCGAAAACCGGAAACCGAAGTCACTGGATCCCGGCCTGCGCCGGGATGACGACTAGGAAGGTTTTTCCAGATTCCCTGAAGTCGCTACAAAAATGGCATCGCGCCCGGCGATTTAATTTGATATCGCGTGCTACGCCCGCCGCCGGGTAAGCGTTCCACGCAGCCTTTCTCAAGCAAGTCCGCCAGGTGACGAGTCGCCGTGGCCTTGGATACCTTGGTTACCGCCTGGTACTTCGCAGCACTGATGCCTTGCTCGAACCCACGCTCACCGCCATCGAGTAAACGGTTCAATACCTTTATCTGATCGGCCGATAGCGCCTGATGGCGATGTTGTTGCCAAAAGCGCGCCTTGGCCAGCACACGATCGATACGCTGCAAGGCCTGTTGAAAACTGTCAAGCAACGTATGCAAGAACCATTGCAGCCAAGGGGTGATATCCAACCCCGCTTTCTGGCTGGATTCCAGCACTCGGTAGTAACCGGCACGATCGGCCAGGATGCTTGCAGACATGGCGTAGAAACGGATCGCCTGATGCTCTCCCTGTGCGAGCGCGAGATCGGTGATAGCCCGCGTCAAGCGGCCGTTGCCGTCGTCGAACGGATGCAGCGTGACGAACCAGAAGTGCGCGATACCTGCACGCAGCATGGGATCCAATGCCGTGTCGCTTCGGCTACGAGTAAACCATTTCAAGAAATCATCCATCTGCTGTTCCAACCCATCACGCGGTGGCGCCACGAAATGGATCACCGGCCGGTCGATGCGCCCTGACACTACCTGCAGCGGCTCGTCGCCACGCAAACTTCCAACGCGGATGCGTTGCGGCAACAACGTCTCCTGCTGCGGGAACAACCACTGATGCCAGTGCAACAGGCGCGGCAAGTCAAGCTGCGCTTGATAGTGTTGGGTGACATCGAGCATGAGCTCGGCCAGGCCTTCGCTGCGTGCAGTTGCCTCGCCGTCGCTTGCGGTGGTCACGCCCAGTCGACGTGCAAGCGAGGAGCGCACCGAGGCGGCATTGAGTTGTTCGCCCTCGATAGCCGACGAGGTAATGATGTTCTGCAGTAACGTATCCAGCTCGTCCTGCATCTGCGCATCACCTGCTACGGCCCCGGCCATGCCCGACAGCCGGCCTTGGGCTTGCTGACAATCGCGCAGCAAAGGCGCCAGCGTTTCCGCCTGCCAGTGGAATCGGGGCCAATCTGGCTGCTGCCAGATCCAGCGGGGGTTGCTCACGGTTGGGACTCCTGGTCGTGAGCCGATTCTAATCGCTATTCGGCTCATGCAGTGAGCCGAATATTTAACTTATTCGGCTCAGTCTCATATATCGGCGATACTGGGCCTCAGCCATGGCCTCCAACGAGGCGTACAGCAAAAGATCGGTCAGCCTAAGATGAGCACCGGTCTTTTCGCCATCAACGAGATTCGCCGATGACCAGTCATTGCAGCCATCTAGCTTCGATCCAGGACGTCACGCCCAGCGCACGCGGTTGCGAGGAGTGCCTGAAGTCCGGGGACATATGGGTTCACCTGCGTATCTGCCGCACTTGCGGACATGTGGGTTGTTGCGACGATTCGCCGAACCGGCATGCGACCAGGCATTTCCACCGTACCCAACATCCCATCATCGAAGGCTACGATCCGCCGGAGGGTTGGGGCTGGTGCTATGTGGACGAAGTCGAATTTGACTTGAGCGACCGCATGACGCCGCAGCTCGGCCCGATTCCGCGTTACTACTGAACCGCGTCAACTATAAAGATTCGATCGCACGCGCAATGGAGGTGAATGTGTCCGTGGTTCCGCAGCCGGTTGTAGCAAAGCTCACACGTGCCGCTATCTTTCTTGTCCTGACATTGAAGCCGGAACCTCAGCATCGCGCTACGGTTCGAGCGCTTTGCAGCGATCTGGCAGGACTTCTGCGTGCCGTGGGTTTTCGGGATCTGGAAGGGCGCTTGTCGTGCGTGATGGGTTTCGGATCCGATGCCTGGGACCGGCTCTTTGGACAACCCAGGCCCAGGGATCTGCATCCGTTTCGCGAAATTCAAGGGCAGCACCATGCCGTATCCACGCCGGGTGACATCCTGTTCCATGTGCGCGCCACGCGTATGGACCTGTGCTTCGAACTCGCAAGCCAGATCATGTCCCGGCTCCGTGACTCCGTCGTCACCGTCGACGAAGTGCATGGCTTCAGTTACTTCGATGACCGCGACCTGATCGGGTTTGTCGATGGGACGGAGAACCCGGTGGACCAGGCGGCCCTCGACGCGGCCATCGTCGGCAGCGAGGACCCGGACTTCACCGGCGGAAGCTACGTGATCGTGCAAAAGTACCTGCATGACCTGCAAAGCTGGAATGCGCTACCGGTAGAGCAGCAGGAAAAGATCGTGGGCAGGACCAAGCTTGCGGACATTGAGCTGGATGACAGCGTGAAGCCGAGCTACGCGCACAATGCACTGACAACGATCGTGGAGAACGGCGAGCAGCTGGATATCGTGCGCGACAACATGCCGTTCGGCGACATCGGCAAGGGCGAGTTCGGCACCTATTTCATCGGTTATGCGCGTGCTCCGCAACGCATCGAACAGATGCTCGTCAATATGTTTGTCGGTCGCCCGCCCGGCAATTACGACCGTTTGCTCGACCACAGCAAGGCTGTCACCGGCACGTTGTTTTTCGTGCCATCGGCGACGTTTCTAGAGGAAGTGGCTGGCTGATGATGGTGCTTGGATACGCCCATTTTCTGCGCGTGTCAGCCGATAGGCTTAGGACTTAAAGCCCCCCTCACCCCAACCCTCTCCCCCGGCAAAGCCAGGGGAGAGGGAGCCTGACTGAGGTGACCACAGTGTTTCGCACTTGCGCACCTTAACTCCCTCTCCCCTGGCTTTGCCGGGGGAGAGGGTTGGGGTGAGGGGGCCGGGTTCTCGCGGGAGCACCTCCTCGCTCGAAAGTAACTCAAGCGTGATAACGCAACGCATTCACCAGCAAGGTAAACGCCGGAGACGGCTGCCGACGGCTTGGGTAGTAGAGGTGATAGCCGGGAAACGGTGGGCACCAGTCGGCAAGTACGCGGATGAGTTTTCCGTCGTCGATATATTTCTGCACCTGATCTTCCGGCAGATAGGCCAGGCCAAGACCTGCCAGGACAGCGTCGCGCCTCAGCGCAATATTGTTGAAAACCAATTGGCCCTCGACGCGCACCCGCACTTCGCGACCGGCCTTTTCGAACTCCCAGGGATAGATGCCTCCGTGGGTCGGCAGGCGCAGATTGATGCAGTCGTGATGCGTCAGGTCCTGCGGCGTTTTCGGTCGCTTGCGCCGCGCAAAATACGCTGGCGCACCGACCGCCGCCATGCGCATATCGGGGCCGATGCGCACGGCGATCATGTCCTTCGCGACCTGTTCGCCGAGCCTGACACCGGCGTCGTAGCGTTCGGCAACGATATCCGTCAGGCCATAGTCGACAACGATTTCTACATGGATGTCCGGGTAGTCGGGCAGCAAGGCTTCCAGCGCAGGCCAGAGAATCGCACTTGCCGCGTGCTCGCCCGAAGTAATGCGGATGATTCCCGCGGGTTTGTCCCGCAGTTCGCTCAGCGCCGATAGTTCGGCATCGATTTCCTCGAACCGCGGCGCGACTGCGGCACGCAAGCGCTCGCCCGCATCGGTGGGCGTGACACTGCGCGTGGTTCTTGCCAGGAGACGGACGCCCAGCCGTTCTTCGAGCGCGCGGATCGTATGGCTGAGTGTGGATTGCGAGATACCGAGCTTGGCAGCCGCCTTGGTAAAGCTGCGCTCTCGCGCCACCGCAAGAAAGGCCAATAGATCGCTGAAGTTCTCGCGCGGCATTTATGGTCTCCAACCATAAGTCCATGCGGTTTATACCACTTAATCGCATCAACCCGGAGGACTAGGATGCCCGGATCAACTACATCGGGCAGGAGAAATCCATGCAAAAGCGTTCATTGGGAAATAGTGGCCTGGAAGTGTCGGCGATCGGGCTCGGATGCATGGGGCTGAGCTTTGGCTATGGGCCGGCCACGGACCGGCAGACCGCGATTGCCCTGATCCGCTCGGCGGCCGAGCGTGGCGTCACCTTTTTCGATACCGCAGAAGCCTATGGGCCATTCGCCAATGAGGAACTCGTCGGCGAAGCATTAGCTCCGCTTCGGGACCAGGTAGTGATCGCGACAAAATTCGGCTTCAAGGAAGGCGAGGTGAATCTTGGCCTGGATAGCCGGCCGGAACGCATCAAGGCCGTGGCGGAAGCTGCACTCAAGCGCCTCAGGACCGACCGCATCGATCTGTTCTATCAGCACCGTGTCGATCCGAACGTCCCGATGGAGGACGTCGCCGGTGCGGTGAAGGATCTTATCCAGCAGGGCAAGGTCAAGCACTTCGGCCTGTCCGAAGCCGGCGTGCAATCGATCCGGCGTGCGCACGCGGTGCAACCAGTCGCTGCACTGCAAAGCGAGTACTCGCTGTGGTGGAGGGAGCCTGAAGCGGAAATCCTGCCGACGCTGGAAGAACTCGGTATCGGCTTCGTTCCGTTCAGCCCACTGGGCAAGGGCTTTCTGACCGGCGCCATCAGCGAAAGCACGACCTTCGACAGTACCGATTTTCGCAATATCGTTCCGCGCTTCACGACGGAGGCACGAAAGGCAAACCAGGCCCTGGTCGACCTGCTTGGACAGATGGCGGCGCAACGAGGGGCGACCCCGGCGCAGATCGCCCTGGCATGGCTGCTGGCTCGCAAACCCTGGATCGTGCCGATTCCCGGCACCACGAAGCTGCATCGCCTGGAGGAAAATCTCGGAGCGGCCAGCATCGAACTGACGCCCGGCGATCTGAGCGAGATCGAAAGCGCCGTTTCCCTGATCCCGGTGCAAGGCGAACGTTATCCGCAGCACCTGCAACAACGCGTCGATCGGTGATCACATGGCCGACACACCTTCTGCCGCACGTAAAGCATTCGGCGATATCGCTCCTGCGTTGGCCGACTACACCGACAATGTGTTGTTTGGCGATGTATGGGAGCGACCGGGATTGTCGCCGCGCGATCGCAGCCTGATCACCGTGGCAAGCCTGATCGCGCTCTATCGCACCAACGAGTTGCCTTTCCACCTGAGGAAGGCGCTCGACAACGGAATCAGTCGAGACGAGTTGATCGAGGTGATTACGCACCTCGCTTTCTATTCGGGCTGGCCCACCGCCAGTTCGGCTGTGTCGATCGCTCGACGGGTTTTTGAAGAAGCAACGTAATCTTTGTAGGAGCGGCTTAAGCCGCGACGAGCCGTGACGTAACCGTGGGTCGCGACTGAAGGAAGTCTCGAACTACCTCAGTTTTTGTCGTCATCCCGGCGGAGGCCGGGATGACGAATAGGGAAGGTTTTCAGAGGTCCCCTGAAGTCTCCCCCATAAAAACCTGGAGAACACATGTGGATTACCGCTACCTTGGCCGCAGCGCCCTCAAAGTATCCCCCCTGTGCCTGGGGGCGATGATGTTCGGCGGCGAGACCGACGAAGCCACCTCCAGACGCATCATCGACAAGGCCTTCGAGCAGGGCATCAACTTCATCGACACCGCCGACGTCTATCACGCCGGCCGTTCGGAGTCGGTCGTGGGCCGGGCCATCGCCGACCGTCGCGATCACTGGGTGGTGGCAACTAAATTCGGTTTTCCGACCGCACAGAGCGGCCCGAACGAGCAAGGCCAATCGCGCAAATGGATCATGCAGTCGGTCGACGCAAGCCTGAAGCGGCTCGGCACCGACTACATCGATATCCTGTATTTCCATCGCGCGCTCGTCGATGCGCCGATGGAAGAAGGCCTGCGCGCCATCGGCGATCTGATTGGCCAGGGCAAGCTTCGCTATTTCGGCCTATCCAACTTTCGTGGCTGGCGCATTGCCGAGATCGTACGGCTGGCCGACCAGCTCGGTGTCGACCGCCCCGTCGCCAGCGAGCCGCTCTACAACATGGTCGACCGCAGCGCCGAAGTAGAACAGTTGCCGGCAGCGGCTCACTACGGCATTGGCGTCGTACCCTATAGCCCGCTGGCGCGCGGTGTGCTGACCGGCAAATACGCCGTGGACGCATCGCCGCCGAGCGACTCGCGCGCGGGTCGCGGCGACAAACGCATTCAGCAAACCGAGTGGCGACCCGAATCGCTGAAGATCGCAAAATTGTTGGCCGAATATGCGGCCCAACGTGGCACGACGTCGATCGCTTTCGCGTTGGCATGGGTACTCAAGAATCGCTTCGTCAGTGCCACCATTGCCGGGCCGCGGACCGAAGCCCACTGGGACAGCTACATCGAAGCGTTGCAGCTCCAACTCGGGCCGGAAGACGAAGCGTTCGTCGATGGACTGGTACCGCCGGGCCATGCTTCGACGCCTGGCTATACCGATCCGGGTTATCCGATCGAGGGAAGGCGGATTGCCTGAGCTTCTAACCCCGCAGTTCCGCCAGCTCGCGACGCAGGGCTTCGTTCTCTGCCGTCAGCTCGATCACACGCTGGCGTAGCTCAAGCAACTCGCTATCGTCGGTCGTGCCTTGCGGTTCTTTGGCTTCGTCACGCGGTTTGCGGCGGGCTTCACGTACCCGTTTGGCGGCCTGCTTGAGCTCGTCGCCGCCAGCGACAGCAGCGGCACGCTGCTCTTCGGCCGGCAGGGTCGCCACGGCAGCCGCCGCATTGATCGACAGCGTGCCGGACTTGACCGCTTCCACCACTTCCGGCGCGGCCTGTTTCTGGATCTTCTCGATCATCCCGACCTGGCTGTTGCTGAGCCGCGCTTCCCGCGCGAGTGCTTCGCGGCTGATCGCCGGTTCGATTCGCGGCGTGTCGGTGGCGGTTTCCGCTGCCTCGTTTGTCGCCTCGATCGGCTCCGGAGCCTCTGCCGCTTTATCGGCATTGCGCGCACGATTCCGTCGCTCAGCCAGGATGGCGCGCTTGCGTAGCGCCAGCACACCACGCTGAAAGGGCGACACGCTGCGCCGGCCAAGGTGCTGGTCGATCATCCACAGATGCACGTCATCCATGGATTGGAACTGCGTGTTCTGCATGGTCTTGAAGGGCAGGTCGTGCTTGCGGCAGACGCTGTAGCGATGGTGACCATCGACCAGCATCTCGCCCCACAACACCAGCGCGTCACGACAGCCCTCGGCCAGGATGCTTCGCTCCAACGCCTCGTACTCATCCGGGGTCATCGGGTCGATATAGGCCTTGAGTTCTTCGTTGACGACGATATCCACAGTCACGGCTGCCGGGTTAAGGAAAAGGGCCGCATTGTAGAGATGACGAGGCGTTTTGCCGACCCTTTGATCAACTTGCCTCAGTCTTCAATCGTCATCCCGGCGCAGGCCGGGATGACGAGTAGGTGGGGTTCCAGGGTTTCTTTTCAGCCAGCCAGCGATGTCGTGCGCCGTAGCTCGGTGTTGGCAACCATCGTTGTCACCAGGTCATTGCCGATGGTCAGGCACTGGTCCGCAATGGTCGCCACGCTTGAACGGTGCGACACGACGATCAGGATGGTCTGTGGCAGGCAACGCTTGAGCGCAGAAAGTACGGCGATCTCGGAGGCGGCATCGAGTGCGCTGGTCGCCTCGTCCAGCAGGGCAAGCGAAGGCTGCCGCAGGATCACCTGAGCGAGTAACAGTCGTTGCAGCTCACCGCCGGACAACCGGCTCGACGAGCTGTGCAGCGATGTGTCCAGTCCGCGATCGGAGTCCGCCAGTCGCTTGTCGAGACCGACATCGATCAACGCACGCTGCATCATCGCTTCGGTCGCATCCGGTGCAGCCCATAGCAGGCACTCGCGCACTGAATGCTGCCAGGGCCGGACACTCTGGCTGACATAGGCGCCATGGCGTACCAGCTCCCGATACTCGCCAAACTCGATCGATCGATGACCCGCGCGTGCCACAAAGATCTCCGGCGTCATCATGCCGGCCAGTACATCGACCAGGCTGCTCTTGCCGATGCCGGAGTCGCCGGCGATCGAAGTCAGCTCACCGGGATTCAGTCGCAGGTCGGCGATATCCAGTCCGTTCGATGGCGGGTTCAAATGCATCCGCTCGATATGCAATGTCGTGCCGGCGAGCGGTACTCGCGCGGACGCGCCGGGCGGACGGGTCGACTCCAGATGGGTGTAGCGCTGCCACAGCTCGAACGCCGGCGCGGCCAGACGCAGCTGCTGAAAGCTCTGCCGTGTCGACACCAGATACGGCAACAAGCGCCCGAGCAACAAGCCCACGGCGACCAGCGACGACTGATCGAAACCCTGCCAGCGATGGGCGAGCATGAAGACCGCCGCGATACCGACCGCCGCCAGCAGTTCGAGTACCAGCCGTCCGGAAGCGATCAACTCCAGCTGGCGGCGGTAGCCATAGCCCAGTCGCGTAGAAATGTCGCCGTAACTTGCCTTCTCCGCCTCTTCGCGTTCGAAGGAACGCACGTGGCGCAGGCGGCGCGGAAAATCCTCGCTGTGCCAGAACAACCGGGTCATGTCCGCGACGTACTGGCGGCTCACCTGCACTTGCTCGCGCGTGCTGATGCGCGACCCGATCAGGGCGAATACCACGAGCAGCGGCGCCGCCAATACCAACTGCGGCGACAACCAGAGCGCAAAGGCCAGGCTGACGGCCGAGGTCACACAGGTCACCAGTAGTTGCTGCAGGGCGCTGAAGCCCTGGATGACGAGTTCCACATTGTGGGTGAGGACGTTGGCAATTTCTGCCGAGGTCAGGTCGGCTAACGACACCAGCGGCGCGTCGATCAGGCGCGCGTGCACCGCACGCCGCAACCCTATGCCGTAACGGGCCACCAGGCGCGCGCCCATTCGCGATGCCAGCCAGCGCAACAGGGCGAAACTGATGGTGGCCGCGGCAAAGATGAGCGCCTGCTTGTCGATATCTCCATGCGCATCGAGCAAGCCACCGGCAAACGCCACGGCATGCCCAGGCTGGACCAGGGGCACCAGGAGTATCGCCACAAGGCTGCCGGCAAATGCCACGGCCACCGACAACAAGACATAGACCACCGTCTCGATCTTGTCGATCGTGGTCAGCGTACGCGCAAGCGCACGCAGCAAGCTCGTCGCTCGATGCGGGTCCGACATCGTTACACGCACATGCCGTTGGCCTGGATCGGCAGCGGCGGCATCAAGGGTGCTTTATGACTCAGAACGACACGTCTCCCGTGACCAGGTTGCCATGCGGATATGTGCCGTCTGCCGCGGGAAAGGTTGTCCCTGCTCCATCGAGCAGCTGCCGCAGCGCCTCGACCGAAGCCCTCGGATGATGGCCGCGCCGAAGCCGATGGATACCCAGCTGCGCCAGCCGCTGTGCAAATGCGGACCAACCGAGCTGCCCTGCCGCATAGGGCTGATCGTTGGCAAGCCACGTGACGGCTTCCGGCACCGGAACCGCGCTCAGCAGGTGATCGGGATCGTCGGCCGGCTCCCGCGAAACGCATACCGCACCCACCAGTTTCAGTGGGGCCAAGGCCAGCCGGCCATGTCCTTCCCTGAGATCGGCTTCGAACTTCTCGACGCCGCTGCGACGACGGATCACCGGTGCATGGCTGATCCATCGATTGATTTCATCATTGTCGAGAAAGCGCAGCGCATCGGCCTGTACATGCACGAAATTCGCGACGCCCGTGGCAAGCATGCTGTCGGGGTGCACGAAGACGGCATCCTCGGCAAGAAAGTCGAGATCCTGCAGCAGGCTGTGCAGAGCCAGAGTCGATTTACCCGAGCCGCTGGATCCCAACAGCAGCAGCCCGCGCCCATCGCGACCGACACAGGCGCCGTGCAACGGCACCAGGCCCAACCCACGCGTAGCAAGGGTAAAGACCACAAATTCGATCAGCTCATAACGCAGGTGATAAGCGCGGCTCAGCATGTCCTCCGAGGCAACGACCAAGGCACGTTGCTGATCTGGGACGAGCATCACGTAATTGAACGCATCCATCACGCCGCAAAGCACACCCGCGCCCGACTGCATTTGTACGGGAGGCGGCTCGACACTTTCGATGGGCGCGTAACGTGACACCAATCGCAATTCGACATGAAACGGCGGCGCGGTCACCGGCAACTGATGCTGCGGCAGCCCGGCATAGGCGTCTTCGACCAGACGCAGCAGTGCCTCGCTGTTGCTTTCGAACTGAAAGCGTCCGCCCAGTATCTGTTTTTGCATGGAGAAGCGATGACCGGACCGTTCACAAAAGGGATCGGCCATGAGATCGCTGACGTCGTAGCGGGGAGTCAAAGGCGCCTCGTTGATGGCAGTTTCAGCGATTCGATCGCACCGGACAGGCGTACGCACCCAGCCTGAACGTTGAGTGCCATTTCGCAAGAAAAAGGTTGCGTTTCACCTGCCCACAGGACTTCCGGTTTTTTTTGCCACGAGGCAACCCGCGGGCCTCGATCGGGCACTCACGTCCATGCAGCGCCGAGCCTGGGGTCCTAGAGCCTCATCGCCACGTGCCGCGGCTTATCCCCTGTTATGACCTAAGGCTCCCCCCAGATGCTAAAGATTCAGGTCGGCCACTCCTACTTTCTGACGTACGACCGAAAGCAGTGGGAGCGCGGCAAGCCTTATCCCCCGCTGGCCACGATCCAGATCGCCGCCATGCTGCGACAGCCTGGGCACACTGTCTCCCTGTTCGACGCGATGCTGGCCGATGGTGTCGAGGACTATGCAAGCTCGCTGCAGGCGGCGCAGCCGGACGTCGTGGTTTTCTACGAAGACAATTTCAACTTTCTGACCAAGATGTGTCTTGGCCGCATGCGTGAAGCCGCCTGCCAGATGATTGCCGAGGCGCGCGCCGCCGGTGCACGGGTGATTGTCGCCGGCTCGGATGCCTCCGATCACCCGGATGCGTTTCTCGCGGCGGGTGCCCACGCCGTACTGATAGGCGAAGGTATCGGTGCACTGATTCAGTTGATCGAACGACTGCAGCACAACCCGGGTATCGACACCGAGGACTGGGTTGGCGGTATCACCGGTATCGCCACGCTGGTCGGCGGGCAGACGCAGCTCACACGCGTTGGCGTGATGCCACCCGATCCGCGCGTCGTTGGGCGCCCGGCCTGGGATCTGCTCGACATCGAGCGTTATCGGACGATGTGGCATGAACGGCACGGCTACTTCAGCCTCAACATGGCCGCGTCGCGCGGCTGCCCGTTCCGTTGCAACTGGTGCGCCAAGCCGATCTGGGGAAATCACTACAAGCAACGCAGCGCCCAGGACGTGGCCGCTGAAATGACGTACCTGAAACAGACCTTCCAGCCCGATCACATCTGGATGGCGGACGATATCTTCGGATTTCATATCGACTGGGTCACCGAGTTCGGCGAGCACCTGCGTGCTGCGAACGGCTCGGTGCCGTTCACCATCCAGACGCGTGCGGATCTATCCAGCGAACGCATGGCCCAGGCGCTTGCGCACGCCGGTTGCACGGAGGCCTGGATCGGCGCGGAAAGCGGCAGCCAACGCGTGCTGGACAGCATGACCAAGGGCACCAAGGTTGCCGAGCTGATCGAGGCGCGCAAGCGACTCGGCGAACACGGCATCCGCGTCGGGTTCTTTATTCAGCTGGGTTACCTGGGCGAGCAACTGGCCGACCTGTTGCTGACCCGCGATCTGGTGGCGCAGGCCGCACCGGACGATATCGGCGTCAGCGTGTCGTATCCGCTGCCGGGCACGAAGTTCTATGAGCAGGTAAAAGCACAGCTCGGCGAGAAAACGCATTGGCAGGACAGTGCCGACCTGGCCATGATGTTCCGCGGCGCCTACGACTCCGATTTCTATCGCAGTGTGCGCGACCTGTTGCATGAGCAGGTCACCCTGCAGCAATCCAAAGGCAACGACCAGCCCGAGCATTACCGCCAGGCCGGCATCGCGCTCGACGTACGCTGGGACGCACTGATCGCCAGCGAACAAGCGCATCGCAGTGACCGCGCCACCTCCTCCGCAGCAAGCCAGGCCCAGCCGATCCGTCATGTTGCCACCGCTCAAAATCGTTAAGTCCGGCCTGCGCCGCACCACCGAAGCGCTCGCTGTGGAACTGGCGTCGGCGCTTCCGGGCAATACCACGCCCAAGTGGAGCGATCTCGAATGGCGCCTGGCGGCGGCGGCCGTCGCCGCGCACGGCATCGCACCGCTGCTCAACCGATCCTCGGCGTGGCAAAACCCGGCATGGCGACAGTTTCTCGCCAGCCAGCGCGACCATGTGGAGCATCGCCACCAGCGCATCGCGGCACTATTGCAAAAGATCCATACCGGTTCCCGGATGGCAGGGCTTCCCATTGTTCCCTTGAAAGGTTCTGCCTTGCATGCGCTGGGACTCTACGCGCCAGGCGATCGGCCCATGGCCGATATCGACCTGCTGGTTCGGGAAAGCGATGTCGAGGCAACTACCGCGCTGCTGCTGCAACTGGGCTATGTCGAATCGTTCGTGCAATGGAAGCACCGCGTATTCAAGCCGACGAACGGCCTGCACGTGGCGGGGCTGGGCGAGCACCGCGACACACCGATCAATATCGAGCTGCACACGCGCATACAGGAGCGTCTTCCGGTATCCACCATCGACATCACCGAGCGCATCTATCCGCGCGATGCTCGCCCAGGCTTGAATCCCTACCCGTCGATCGGCGCGCTGATGAATCATCTGTTGCTCCACGCCGCGGGCAATGTCTGTGGACGCAGCCTGCGCCTGATCCATCTCAACGATATCTCGCTACTGGCGACGCGTATGCTCCCCGGCGACTGGAACACGCTGTGGGATACACAGTCCGCCCAGACCCCATGGTGGGCGTTACCGCCGTTGCGGCTGGTGGCGCGTTACTACCACCATGCCGTCCCCATGACCGTGCTGGCCAGAATCGAACGCGACTGCCCTTGGCTATTGCGAACGATCTCGCGCCGCCAGACGGTGACCCGTGTTTCGTGCTCGGAACTGTGGCTGCATGCGTTCGCCGGCATCGAATGGTCGCGCTCACCGCGCGATGTCGTGAGCTACATTTCCCATCGCATCCGGCCCTCGCAGGAGGCCGTACAGGAACGTGCCGACATGATCCGTACCCAGGTCTGGCTGCAAGGACAGAGTTGGGTGAAGCTGAAACATGGGCGACGCGTACTGACCTGGCTCACCCAACCCGTGCCGCGCATGGACACGCTCTATGTCGTGCGTGCGGCGATGGAACATTTCGGACCGGCGAATCAGTTCGCTTTGTCGAGTAGCCGCCAATACAGCGCACCGAACGCTCGCACCGTGTAGTCGGCGTCTTCCAGCATCGCGCGATGTTGAGCCCTTTGCGCCAATTCCAGGCGCAACGGCTCATCGGCGAGCACCTGTTGGATCGCACCGGCCAGCGCAGCGACGTCTTCGACAGGCACCGCCCATGCCGCAAGAGGCGCCCATTCCGCAATATGTCCCACCGCGGTACCGACGGTGGGTACGCCGGCCAATGCGGCCTCGAGCAATACCAGGGGGCCGGCCTCGTGCAGCGACGACATGACCAGCAGATCGGCCGTTGCCATGATCGGGCGCAATTCACGTTGAGTCTTGAAGCCGAGAAAGCGCACATGCCGCTCCAGATCGAGCTGTCGGGCAAGCCGTTCCATCTCCCCCTGCAGGGTGTCCACCCCGACGATATCCATCTCGAAGTCCAATCCGGCCTTGGCCAGTAGCGCCAAAGCCTGTAGCAAGGTCGACTGATCCTTGACCCGGTTGAGACTCGCCACATGAATCAATTGCGCGCGTGCTGTGTCGCGCTTGCGCGGCTCCAGCGGCGGCCACGTCTGCAGGTCGACACCGAGCGGCACGCGTTCGGCCTCGATACCCAGCGCCTGCAGCGAATCGATGATCGGAGCGCTGGCCGCGGTAACCATATCGGCACAGCGCAATACCACGGCCTCACGCAGACGCCCTTTCCATTTCTGTCGCCCGCCGTAACCGATCGCGTGCAGCGCCACGAGCTCACCGCCGGCGATATGCACCAGGCTCGGCAGACGTAGCAGTTTGGCCGCCGCGACCGCGACAAAACCGCAGGAGCCGGAAAAGATCGCATGGACCAGATCGAACGGTGCGCGGCGATGCTCGGCGCGAATCGCAGCGATCGCGCGTACACGCGGCCAGCCATCGCCAATATTGTGAATGCGCGCGCCCACCAGATCCCACTCGGCCGCTGCCGCTTCCTGTCGCAACACGAAGACATGCACCTCGTGCGTACGCGCCAGGCGCTCGATCAAGGCCAGGAATACCGGTATCACGCGGTACTCGCCCGTGCGATCCACACCACCGGGAAGAACCAGTGCAAGCTTCACCCTGCCCTCCTCAACCGCCCATCGAGCACCTGCGCATACGCATCGGCCCATTGGCGGCCAACGGCGGCGAACGAGAGTGCGGCATCGAAATGAGCACGAACCTGCTCGGGCGAAAGCGGTGCTGATGCAGCGCGCACCAGCGACTCGGCCAGCCTCTGCGCATCGCCGGGCGGCCACAGATGTCCGATGCGCCCGTCACCGGTCAAGGCACGAAACGAAGGAATATCCGTGACTACTGGCGTGACACCGCTGGCGAGTGCTTCAAGCAAGGCATAGCCGCAACTTTCGGCGTGGCTGCCCGAGACGTACAGGTCCGCGGCTTGCATGAGACTCTCGATCTGCGCATGCGGCACCTTGCCCATCAGATGCACGCGGCCGGCGAGGCGCGGGTCGTGATCGATGCGCTTGCGCACGTCTTCGAGCAACGGCGCGTTACCGAAAGCACACCACAGCTGCAGGTCCGGGAGCCGAGGTGCCGCCTGCGCCACGCCATCGAGTACGGTCAACGGGTCTTTACCTGCAGCCAGGTGCCCAACCCATAGCACGCATGGGTCGCCATGAAGTCCCGTGAGAGCGCGCGCATCGGCACGGCTACCCAGGCCGAAGCGGCTGCTCGATTCGGGTATCGCGAAAAATTGTGTCAACGGCCCGAACAGACCGGCATGCGTGAACGGCTGCACCTGCGCAGGCGCAGTGAAGACGACGCCCGACGCCGACGCATACCAACGTCGCCATTTCGGGCGATGCCACCACCAACGCGGCGGCCGGTCGGCATGGTCCTGGAAAATGAGCGGCAGTTGCGGCAGGCGCTGCGATATGGCGAATGCCTCTTCGGCAAATCCCAGGCCATGTACATGCAATACATCGGCCTCGACCTCGCCCAGCAGCCGGACGAACCGGTCGGCACGGCTGGCTGCGGTAGTCGCTCCGCTCACGTCGGTGAAGTAGTAATCGACTCCATGGCGCGTGAAGCGCTCTTCGCGCGTCGCCGCTTGAATCACCGACACCTGTGTGCCGGCGCTGGCCGCAGCTTCGGGGATATCCGCCAGCGAAGGCCATCGTTCGAACAGCTGCTCCGACGTGCAGTCCGATGGGGCCAGCGGAAAATTGATCTGTGCAACGCGCAAGCAGCCCCCGTTAAAGACCCGAAACCTGCGGCATGCGCAACTTCACCAGCCTGTTGGCCAGGTTCAGTTCCCACGGCTTGTCGTAGCAGCGGTGGCGATAGCGCCACGATGCGATCGCGCTCAGGCTGCGCTTGGCCCAGCGCGGCGAACGCAGGTCCTGCACCGTCGGGAAACGGCAGCGCAGTACGGTCACGAAGTCATGGATATGCTGGCGCAGCTTGTCATCCAGCCAGGGCGCATCGGCGTGGCAGGCGTAGTCGACCCAGCGTTTCTCCATCCATTCTTCCGGGGTCTTGGGAAAGATCACCGGTTCACCGTTGAGATCGAGCAGGGGCATCGAAGCCCGCTTGCCGCGATCCTTTTCGTGCTTGCTGCTTTCGGGCAACGGCGTATAGATGTAGACGATGATCTCCGACTCCGGATTGATCCGCTTCAAGTCACGAATGAACTCGAACGTGTGCTCGGTCTCTTCCACGGTGTTCTCGGGGGGCGCGACCATGAACGAAAGCTCGGGAATCACGCCGTTGCGCCGGCACAGCTCGGCAACCTCCAGCGTCTGGTCCGGCCGCGTGCCCTTGCGGATCTCCTTGAGCATCTGGCCACTGGGCGACTCTGCACCGATATAGGCCATGCGCAATTTGCTCTTGCGTACCAGCTCCCAGGTGCTCTCCTTGAGATTCAACAAAGCGTCCGAGCGGGCGTAACACCACCACGGCATTTCCAGCTTGGCCATGACTTCGAGCAGCGGAATCATGTCGACTTCGCGGTCGAAGAAGTTATGGTCGAAGAACTGGACCGAGTCGGCGCCGACTTCATACTTGAGATAGCTCAGGTCGCGCTCCAGGCGTGCGGCCGCCGGCAGCACGGTGGTGCCGCCGAACATCGCGTTCACGCCGCAGAACGTACAGCGAAACCGGCAACCGATCGCCGCCTGGTGCGCAACCGTGCGTCGACCGAGAAAGGTGGGTGCCAGATAGCGCCGTGGATCGCCGAGCTTGTCGTAAGGAAGCACCACGCCGGTGTCGCCCAGTGTGAAACGGCGATTCGGGTTATGTACGACCGCGCCGTCGTTCCTCCATGACAGACTGCCGATCCTGGCCAGCGCATCGGGCGCCGCGCCGCGATGGATCGCGGAGACCAGCTCGGGCAGGCTTTCTTCACCCTGCCCGCGAATGGCGTAGTCGACATACGGCGCAGCCAGTGCCGTGTCCGTATAGAGCGTCGGGAAATAGCCGCCCCAGATAATCGGCAGTTGTGGAAAGCGCTCGCGTATCGCATTGGATACTGCGATGGATGGCGCCATCTGCGGGCCACCCATCACGCTTATGCCGACCGCGTCGACGCGGCCTTGCTCGATGGTTCGCAACGACTCGGCAATGAAATCGCGCTCCACGTTGCCGTCGATGATCTGACTGCTGCCGGCACGATCCAGCGTTGCCGCCAGATGCAGCAGCGACAACGGAAACCGCGCGCTGGCACGCGAGGTAATCGTCGGATTGATCAGCAGCGTGTGGGGCGTATGTGTCATGGCCGAGGTGCGAATGGAGGGTTATGGCTGACGTCGCAGCTGGAATACCAGCGCAACGGGTACGTCGAGCGCCACGCGATCGAAGCGGGCACCGGTCGGGATATCGGCCGGATCGAGCATCGGTTCCAGCACGCGTTCGATCTGCCACCCAAGCACGGCGCAAGCGGTATGCCAGTGGCTGTAGAGATGTTGGGTGTGCTGCACGGCATAGCGCTCATCGCCCGCCTTGAAGTCGCGAACCCAGCCGAGCGCGTGCCCGATCGGGTGCACGTCGCTGCACAACAAGCGCCCGCCCGGCCGGGTTACGCGGTGCAGCTCGGCGAGCGATGCGTGAAGGTCCTCGACATGTCCGACGACCAGGCCACAGACCGTCAGGTCCGCCCAGGCATCGGCCACCGGCAGTGCCGTAACGCTGCCCTGCAGCAGTTCGACCGGGATGCCGTTTCGTTCGGCACTCAGTTCCACGTCGGCGCGCTCGAGCATCTCCGGCGAGAGGTCCACACCCGTGATGCACGCCGCGCCACGGCGCAGCGCATGCAGGATGTAGCGTCCGCTGCCGCAGCCTGCATCCACCACAGCCTGTCCATGTAAGGATGCAGGCATCAGTTCGAGCATGGCGCGCTCTTCGGCATGCATGACGGGATTGTGGGCATGCGCCGGGTAACTGGCGGCCCAAAGCGCGTATGCCTGTGCAGGTGCGAGCATGTGCGGGCGCGACATCAAGGCACCTCGAACAATGGGCTTTTTCGCGGGGATAGCTTCAGCGAGCCTTGAACAACCTCATTTTTTCCTATCGTCATCCCGGCGCAGGCCGGGATCCAGTGGCTTTGTGATCGGTTATCGCGAGCATCAACAAGCATTAGCTCTACGGCGAAAGCCGGAAACCGAAGACACTGGATCCCGGCTTGCGCCGGGATGACGATTGGGGGGGCCGGCAAGAACCTTGGCGCATTCTTCGAGGCTTTCATCAGTGATACCGCGCTTCAACGCTGCGATCGCGCTCATGGCTGTGCGTGACCAGTTCGAGCCCAGGTTCGAGCGCCATCAAAGCCGGATCGGCCAGGGCCTTGGCCAGCAGCTTCGGCTTCCCGTCCAGCATCACCGGCACGGTTTCCACACCCACAGCCGCAAACCACTCGATGAAATCGGGATCGGCGATACGCGGCACACCGGCGTGCACCACGGCGCGAATCTGGCTACGTTCGATGCCGACCAGGCTTTCGACCTCGTCGCCGCCGCGGTCTTCGACAATCACCATGTCGGCCGGACCACCCGGTGTGAGACTGCCGTGCAACGGCATCCGAAGAACGCGCGCGGCATGTGTCGTAGCCAGTGCCAGCAGTTGTCCGGCATCCAGCTCTCCGCGCGCAGCGACGTCGCGCATTTCGGCAAGCAGGTCGCGTGCGCCGCTCAATCGTGAATCGCTACCCAGGGCGAGCCGGCCGGCAGCGAGCAGACGCCGTGGATCGAGCGACTGCCCGAGCAAGGCGAGATTGCTGCCCGGACACCACACCACCGAGGCACCCACGGCGATGACGCGATCGATATCCTGTTCGCGCAAGCCCACGCCGTGAATCAGCACGCTGTTGGGTGCCAGGCATCCGATCTGATCCAGCAGCGACAGCTCCGCCTGTGCCGTTGCATCAGTGCCCTCCGCGAGATGAATAAACCACGGTTGATCGGCGGGTGTCGCGGCGAAGCTTTGTTCTAGCGGCGGCCCATAGCCAGGCCCGGCCAGGGTGTAGCTCCAACCGAAATCGCGCAGCAGCGTAACTGGAAAATCGGCCGCATCGAGCGCCGGATGCCAGGGATCGTGATGAGCCACGCAGGTGGTACCGGCCAGCAGGTTCTTCAGCCCACCATGCTTGAGCCGCAATGCTTTGGAAACATGCAGCGCCGCGATAACCGCGGGATTCTCGAAATGCTTCTGGAACGCCGCAATCCAGGCGTAGCTGTTGGGAAACGGCGCGCCCTTCCGGAACGGCGGAACGCAATTGACCTGCAGATGCTCATGCGCGTTGATCAGACCGGGAAAGATCAGATGATCGCGCAGGTCGACACGATAGCCGCCCGTGGCTGTCGATGCGCCAATTCGCCCTGCACGAATCGCCAGCGGTTCGCGCGACGGTCCCGCCGGTGTCATCGAGATCGCGCGGGAAAGGCTGACGTCGGTCGGCGCGTGCAGAGCGTTCATGGCGATCAGCGCCGATGCATCACGATAAGGAAATGGTCACCCATGTCACGCAACACAGGCAGCGCCCCCCAGCGATCGTCGAGCCTGCCCAGACGCTCACACCAGTTGCGACGGCGCCGGTAGTAATCGATCAGATAGGGCGGCGGCAGGAACAGGCTCAGTGCGCGATAGCTTGCCAGCGAGAAGTGTTCGGCGAACGGCTTGTAGAATTCACGTGGCAGGTAGTAATACGTCCAGATCGTATGACGATTCATGCCCACCGCGGTCGCGCCACGCGCAGCGCGCACGCCGGCCCGCTTGAAGCGACCGCGTAGTGCGTAATGCCCCAACTCCCAGGGGCAGATCCGGCCCATCACCGAGAAAACCAGGCGGCCACCGGGTTTGAGCAGGCGCGCGCATTCGTTGGCGACGGCGGTGAGATCGGGCGCGCAGTTCAACGGCCCGAAATTCGAATAGATGCCGTCGAACTCGCCATCGAGTTGATCGAGTTGCTGGATGCCCAGGTGCACGGCGGTGACGCGAGACTCCAGCGCCGATGCTTCGGCACGCGCACGCGCACGCTCGACCATCTGCGGCGACCAGTCCGAGGCGACCACGCGAAAGCCGCGCCGGGCAAATTCAATGGCATCGATACCCGTCCCGCAGCCCAGGTCGAGCAGACGGGCGCCGGGGGAGAGTTCGCTATGCACCGTGTCCCACAAGGTGATGCGCATGCGCTGGATCAGCTCGTTATTGCCGCGCGGGCCGTCGTAGTCGGCCGCGACACTGTCAAAGGCGCGCTGCGTCTCGAGCAGCTGCGACTCGTCGAGCGAGGTGCCACCGGCTTCGAGCTTGTGTTGTACCGTCATACTCATCCCTGCATCACCGGCCTTTTCATTCATGTACTTGGTGAGTGCCGATATCGGGTGCTTTGGTTGAATCGATGGGTGGTTGAAGAGCCCCCCTCACCCCAACCCTCTCCCCCGGCGAAGCCAGGGGAGAGGGGGCAGGTCTCGCAAGATTGGGAACTTGCCTCAGTAGGCTCCCTCTCCCCTGGCTCTGCCGGGGGAGAGGGTTGGGGTGAGGGGGCGCTCCTGATCTAACGCCGCGCAACATTCCTGCCGATAGCCGCGAGCGCACCCATGAAAAGCCCAAAGAAAATCCCGATCCCCCAGGTCAGCACCAGGTTGGGCGACACCGGCCAGTCCGATACACGAATCGGCCATGCCAGCGATGTCTCGAAGGTGTAGTTCGGGCTCAGGCGATTGATAAGTTCGTTCCTGGCGATCTGCAGGCTATGAATGTCCTCGTTCTTGCCCGCCAGCAAGATCCCGGCGACCGCGGGAGTCGTCTCATCCTTGCCGCCCTGCCCGGCCGCATGCAGCAATCGATCCCGATCGGCGATGGCGCCCTGCAGCTCGGTCTGGATTTCATCGAGGCGCTCCTTGGCGAGCTTCAGCGGCAAGGCTTCGATACCCTGATGAATCGCCTGTAGTTGGGTAAGGGTCGCCATGGCGAACTGGCTGGCCTGCTCAGGCGAAAGCGCGCGCACGCTCAGCTTGATCAGGTTGGCATAGGGCTCCGGTTCCAGCTTGAAACTCTTGCGATAGAGCTGAGCTTCCGGGCTCTTGGGCGAAAACCCGGCGCTTTTCATCACATCGTTCTGGAAGTCCAGCGTTTGCAGGCGCTGGATCACACGCTGAAACGATTCGACCTTGGGATCGGTCCCTGGCAGCGCCGCCCCGACCTGCCCCACCTGTATCGAGGCGGTCGCCTCCCACTTGGGCCTGGCCATGTGCGCATAGGCAAACGTCGCGGCCAGGACCACCAGCAGCACTGCCACGAACCATCGCCATTCACGGACGAAAATCCGCCACATATCGATCAGATAGATTTCGTCTTGTTCCATGTCATGGGCTCGCTGAAAGATGGGCAGGGGCGTGAATCGGCGTGGCGGCCTTTCGATTGGGCAGCAATGCGGCGGCCGTTTGCATCGCCAGACAAAGGCCGATGAATGCGACGTTCGTCCAGATAAACGCCTGCGGCGCGAACGGTGACATCACGCACACGTAGGAAACACGCAGAAAAATAAGCAGGGGAAACAGAGAAGCCGCAGGCCGAAGGCGCCGCACGCTCCATAGCAACAAGGCATACAGCACCAGGATCGCCACCACCGCACCCATGGGGCCGAATGCCAGCAGAAAAGGCAGAAACTCCGTACCTACATTGATATTGGACGCATCCAATGGGATATCCGTCCCCGCGGTAGCGACCGAGCCACTGAACGGAACCACCTGATGGATGAGAAAGCTGGCATTGGTGTAGTGCTTGGCCACCATCGCGCCAAAGTTGTAAGGGCCGGCGCTGCTATAGAGCAGTAGCCATTTGACCCCTTGCGGAGCGGCGCGGTACATCGCACTGAAGGGCAGCGTGACCGTATCGAGCGATCCCGATCGCAGCGCACCCAATATCGAAAATACGCTGCCGCCGACCAGCGCCAGCACCCCGATCGTCTTCCACGGCAACGGCTTCTTCTCGTTGCGCCGAAACACGATAACCAGTGCGAACGAAAACAACGAGGCGAAGATGCGGTTGCGGTCGATCACCAGGATCGGAAACACCAGACCGACGACGATCAACGTATTGCAAAGCCACCTTTTTCTTGTGCAAAGCAGCCCGATGACCGGAAGCGTCCAGCACATATCCGAGATATGCCGGATGTGCTCGCGGCCATTCTCCATCGTCGCGTAGGACGACGGGTTGTCCAACAGCGGCACGGGAAACAGGGTCAGATCCAGCAAGCAGAAGAGGACGATCGCAGCTGCAAAAATCAACGCGACAAAGGCATCTCGCGTGCCTGCGTAGTGGCGCGCGCGAAACTGCGCGATGCCGGGCAAGCGAGTGCCCATCACCGCGTCGGCAAGCATGACGCCCATGGCCGTAAGCGCCAGCACCAGCATGCCCTCCAGATAACCGTCGGGCAGATCGTAGGCAAGCAGCGTGAGTCCGCAGGCCAGCAGCAGCGGTAGCGCCAGATAGGTCGACGGTAGGCGCAATAGCCATTTCATACGTGTTCCACATGCGCGTGTGTCGAAGGAAACCTGAGCCTCGACAACATCGACAGCGCCAGATACACCGTCATGTGGAAAACCAGAGAGCCCACGCGTTGCTGCAGGTACGCGATCTTGGCGCCGATGTAATGCGACTGCGCCCGCAACAGCGTTCGATAGGGCTCGTCGAACAGGCATGCCCGCCGTAGCGCGACCTGACGGGATTCGATCAGATTCACAATACGGGTCGCGGTATGCCGCGTCTTGCTCAGGTTGGTGCCATGAAGGCGATACGCACAGACGCTGACATCGATGAACCCCAGCTCGTCGCGAGCGGCCAGGCGCAGAAACAGATCCCAGTCGTCAATACGCAAGCCCTCGCTCCACCGGGCCACGGTTTCCAGCGCGCTCTTGCGAATCAGGGTGACCGGCCCGCCGATCGCCCAGCGCGTGATAACCGCGCGGCGTATGCCATCGTCGGAGTCATACAGCCGCTTGTCCGCGCCGTGTAGATCGCACATGCCGCTGTCATGCAGTTTGTTCCCATCCTGATCGATGACCACCGAGTCGCCGATCACCGCGCCCTTGCGCGGATGCGCCAGCAGATAACGAACCTGCGCATCCAGTCCGCCGGGCAGCAGATAGTCGTCGCTTGCGCCCAGGCGGAAGAACTCGCCGCGCGCACGCGCCGCCAGTTCGTTCAAGGTCGCCGATACGCCCTTGTTGGCCCGGCGTACGTACTCGACAGGAATGTACTGACCGTTCCTGGCCACCCATTCGGCAATCAGCTCGCCGGTCCCGTCGGTAGACCCGTCGTCGATGATGACGATCTCCTTGGCCGGGTAGGGATCCTCCAGCACACTGTCCAGGCAACGCTGCACGAAATGTTCGTGGTTGTACGCCGGTATCAACACGGACACCAACGGCGTCGTCACCGAGCTCTTGGATATGTTGGCGGTTATCGTCATAGCGCCCCCAGATAACGTCGTACGACCAGCACGTTGAAAACCAGGTAGATCAGGTAATTGACCGCAAAGGCATACATCGCGCCGATCAGCCCGAAGTGCGCGGTGAACAGATAGACCAGCAGCAGATAACTGGCGGCGAATACGCATTCGGACACGACGAACAGCCGCGTCATGGCCTTGGCCAACATGACGTAGGAAAGGATGAACGATGCGATCTTGATGACGTCGCCCAGTAGCTGCGGCCCGTACAGTGCGTTGGCAGAGCTGAAATCCGCGCTGAAGAGCAACCCGGTCACCCAATCTCTAAGCACATACACCGCCGCCGCGAGAACGACGACCGCCGGCAACAGATAGCGATAGGCGTTGCGCAGCTCGGCCACCAGTGCGGCACGCTCCTGGGTCGACGCCAGCTTGGGCAGGTAGTAGATATTGATGGCGGTGGTGAGAAACAGCAGGTAGGCATCGGACACCTTGCTGACCGCTTGCCAATAACCTACCTGCTCCCAGCCATATTGGGCAGCAAGATGATCGCGAACCGCGATATTGATCAGCGGCGGCAGCAAGGCCGAGGTGAGCGTCATCATCGAAAACGCCGCCAGCCGCAGCGTCATCTCGCGATCGAAATGCATTCGCAGCATGCTGCGCTGGAAATAGGGGCTTCGCCACCATGCCGGCAAGCCGACAATGAGCCACAGCACCTGTCCTATCACCAGGGCGAGTAGCGCGCCGTACAGCTGGAGCCATCGCGATAGCCACAACACGATCACGACGCTGAACATCGAGCCGAGCACCTGGATAAATGCCAGCCGGCGCACGTCCATGAAGCCGTTGATGACTGCCAGTATGTAGTTGACCAGCGCGATGCCCAGCTGCGCCACGGCCAACACGCGGATCAGCCCCGCGTACTGCGGATCGCCCAGCAGCCAGACGGCAAGCGGTCGGCTGAACAGGAGCGCCGCGCCACCCATCAGGCAGGACGCACACAGTGCGTACCAGAGCGCGGCGGCAAGAAGACGCGACAACCGTTGCGGGTCGTTGCGATATTCCGCGACGTACTTGACGACGCCAGCACTGATGCCGCCGCCGGCAAGGATCGCCAGCAGGGACATGAGGCTCATGAACTGCCCCAGTTTGCCGACGCCTTCGGGCCCGGCGAACCATGCCACCAGCTTGATCACCACCAGCCCCGCCAACAGCCGCGCGGCGGTGGCGATAGCGGAGTAGAAGCCGGCGCGGACGATGTTCATGCCGGGCACACAAAGGATTGGCAGGCCTCGATCACTCGGTCCACCGCATCCGCGCTCAAGGTCGGACCCATCGGTAGACTCAGCACTTCGTCTTGCAGGCGCTCGGTGACCGGCAGGGAGAAACCCTGCAGGCCGGGATAGGCCGACTGCCGATGCGCAGGCACGGGATAGTGCACCTGGCATTGAATACCACGGGCCTGCATATGTAATTGCAAAGCGTCGCGATGCGCGCAGCGAACAACGAAGAGATGCCATGCGTGCTGCTCTTCTCGCACCACCTCGGGCACCTGGATATGCGGATGGCCAATACCCTCCCGATAACAGCGTGCGACCTGGCGGCGCCAGGCTATCTCGTCGTCGAGATAGTTCAGCTTCACCCGCAACAAGGCGGCCTGCATTTCGTCGAGTCGCGAATTGACACCCTGGTAGAGATGCCGGTACTTCACATCCGATCCATAGTTGCGCAGCGCCGCAATGCGTTTGGCGAGCGCGGTGTCATCGGTGACCACTGCACCGCCATCCCCCAGCGCCCCCAGGTTCTTGGTCGGAAAGAAGCTGAAGGCCGCCGCATCGCCGAACGCGCCCGCCTTGCGGCCATCGCTCGTCGCGCCATGCGCCTGCGCAGCGTCTTCGATCAGGAGCAGTCGGTGTCGTTGCGCCAACGCGGTCAACGCAGGCATGTCCGCCAGCTGGCCATACAGATGTACCGCCATGATCGCGCGGGTACGCGGACCTATGGCGGCTTCCACGCAGGCAGGATCAAGATTGAAGCTGGCCGGGTCGGGTTCCACCGGAACCGGCACCAGCCGGTTTTCGGTGATCGCCAGAAAGCTGGCGATAAAGGTATTGCCGGGCACGATCACTTCGTCGCCTTCGGCCAGCGTGCCCAGCTCCTTGTAAGCACGCAGGATCAGCGACAGCGCATCCAGTCCGTTACCCACGCCGATCGCATGGCGTGTACCGCTGTACTGGGCAAACTCGCGCTCGAACGCTGCCAGCTCGTCGCCGAGCACGTACCAGCCCGAATCGATCACCCGTGCCGCCGCGGCCTTCAGCTCGTCGGCATAACGGGCATTGACGTCCCTGAGACTGAGAAAGGGTACGTCCATCAGAGCACCCACTCGTAGAAATCATGCACCACGGCGCGGGCGCCGAAATGTTCCTTCTGCGCGACCAGGCCCTCGTTGAGCACGGCTCCTTGCTGTTCGGTAGAAATGCCGAGGCTCAGGTAACGCCGATCCGCGTACTCGCGATCGATCAGCTCGGCCAGCAGAAAGCTCAGCGCATTCAGATGACGCCCTTCTTGCGAGGCGGCCAGGTACTGGGTGTGCACCACGGCGCCAAAGTCGTAGACCAGCACACCGGCCAGCAGCACGCCTTCGCGCCGCGCCTCGTGCAACACGATCTGCCCGGGAAAGCGCGCCTGCAGCAGATACAGTTCCTGCAGGCTATGGGTCGGCGAGACTCCGTGTCTTTGCAACACCTCGCAAAGCAGCGCGTGGAAATCGTCGGGATGAGCGCCGACCCGGCACTCGATGCCTGCCTTTCTTGCCTTGGCGACGGCGCGTTTGCGCCCTTGGTTGAGCTGGAACGGCTCCTGCAGCGCGATGACCGAGGAGAGATCGCGGCGCGTAAGTCGCGCGCCCGACCGGTGCAACGCATACAGGTCTTCTTCGGCGGGATAGGCATGAAAGATGTGTGGCACCGCTTTGTAAACGATGCGCTCCACATCGTTTGCACGGTAGTAGTCGCCCATCTGCTGAAACACCGCGAGCGTCGACTCAGCGCGCAGTGCATGGCTGGCAATCAGCCCGGCATAGGTCAAACCGCCGTGGCTGGTCACCTGCCTGTCCCGGACGCTGGCGGGAAAGACCGCCACGATGTCGCCGTCGCGTTCGATCACCAGCGAACAGTCGACGAATCGATCGGCGTGGTAATCCATATAGGCCCGCCGATGCAGCATGTTGCCGTTGCGGGAACGCTCGACCAGCCCGTCCCAGGCTCCGGCGTCGGCGGGGATATAGGGTCTAACGGTGAACATCGGCTTTCCCGTCGAAAGGTTCGCCATCGGCTTCGGCCACGCCGAATCCATCTACGCCCATGTCGTTGCCGTTGTAGAACATCAGCAGCTTGTCGCGCTGGCGTATCAGGGTGGGATAGCAGATGACCCGGGAGTCCCAGCCGCTTGGGGAAAGCGCCAGGCCCAGCGATTCGTCGCGGCGTTCCCAATGCACGCCATCGTCGCTATGGGCGACTCCGGGAAAGTATTCGCCCGTGGTATTGCCGCGCGTGAAGTACATGACGTATTTGTCGCCGCGCCGGTACACGCGCGGCCGTCCGATGCGGTATTCGCTGCCGCGCGGCAGCAGGCAGACATGATCTTCGCGCGGCAGGTATCGCGGATCGTCCGTTTCCGCGTAGCGGATGTGGTAGCGCGGAAAGGGGCGTCCGTCGATGATTTCCCAATCGTCTCCGACCGCGTACCACATGCGCCAGCGGCCATCCTGGCGAATGACCGAATGCACCGCGCCGATCGTGCTGCGACCTGGCGCGCGATCCAGGATCGGAGTTTCCTGCACGCGCTCGAAGTGTTCCCCCCCATCCTTGGAGATGGCAAGGCCGGTGAAGGCGAGAAACTTGGCCTTGGCAACGCGCTGGAAGCCGACATAGAACATGTGCAGGCCGCCGGGCGCATCGACGACATCGCCCAGGATCAGCCCATGATCGTCGAAGCAACCATCCCGGCCTATGTCGAGCACCGGCTCGGCGCTGACCCGCTCGATTGTCGTAGGATCGTCGGCGCGCACATCGACATAACCGATACGGCTGACACCATCGATATCGCGAAACCCCGCATAGACGCGTATCAGCTCATCATCGAGTCGATACGGCGTCGGCGTAAGCGCCGAATGACGCATCCAGCCGCCCACGCCCTGTCGCGCGGTGTCGAAGACCAGTCCTTTCTTGTTCCATCCGGGCATGCGCTTTTCAAATGCCTGCATCGAGACTGGATTTGCCGGGCAACGCTCGCGCGGGCGAACCGACGTAGATCAGGCCCGCCTCCGTATCGCGTGTCACCAGCGCGCCCGAGCCGATTACGTTATCCCGCGCCACTTTTACGCGATCGTTGAAGGTCGCGTTCACGCCGATAAAGCTGCTGTCGCCGATCTCGCAGTACCCCGAAATCACCGCGTGCGATGCCACAAAGACGTTATCGCCCACGACCGTGCGATGCCCCACATGGTTGCCGCTCCACAGCACGCAGTTGTTGCCGATACGAACAAAGGGTTGGATCACGTTGCCTTCGAAGATGAAACTGTTTTCGCCCAGCTCCGCATTGCGCCACACAAATGCCCGGCTGCTGACATAGGTCGCGAAGCGATAACCCCGGCGCTTGGCATCCAGGTAGAAGCGCGTACGCAGGCGATTGAGCTTGCTCGCCGGAATAGCGACAAAGACTTCGACATCGCCTGGCGGGTAATGCGTCTCCAGTGTCTCGTAGGGCACAACGGGGCGATCGGCCAGCATCGGTTGCGTCAGGTGTGCCTGTTCCACGCTGAAGGCGACCACGTCGTAGTCGCTGTCATGCTCGAAGTATTCGCAGGCGATCTGCGCGAACTCGCCGGCGCCAATCAATACTAGCGGCCGGGCCATGCTGCCGCGCCCTCCCGCTGCAGCGGAGCACTGACTTCACGCAGGAAGTCGTCGTAGTTGGCGATGTAGTCGGCCGGGTCGTAGAGCTGGTCGGCCAGCACCATCAGTACGCAGTCTTCGCTGAAGTTGTATAGCTCGCGCCACACCATGCGACCGAGCAGCAGGCCTTGCAATGGATCGTCCAGCACGACCTCGACCGGCCCGGTACCGTCGTCGAGCAGAAACGTGACCGATCCACGCACTGCTACCGCCAGCTGATTGAGATGGCGATGCGCGTGCTGGCCGCGATGTACGTCGCTGCCCGTAGCAAACAGGTAATACACGCGCCGGATTTCGAAGGGCACGTTTCGGTCCTGCTCCAAGGCAATGAGCATGCCGCGACTGTCGCCATGCGATTGCAGCTGGATGCGTTCGATTTCCATGTTTTAGGCCACGTTGTCATTGCTTGGAGGACCGCTCACCTGCTTGAGTGCCGCCTCATTCGCGAAAGGTTGCGTGGTTGTCGATACGTCGCCGGCCGGGCCTACCGGGCGCCACGTCTTTTTATTCCCTCGGCCACGCAACCTTTCCCGGCCCCATCGGCACTCATGCGCATTGGGCCCCTTTCCGTCTGCGCACGGCGCCAACGCATGTGCGAAGCGGGTCACGGTTACATAAGGGGATCGGCATGACGACGGCGGCGCGCAAGGGCATCTTGAGCATGGGACTGGAGAAAGAGACTCCACCAAAGGGGACCGGTAACGCGGCATTCGTGGCCGGCGTGGAAGACCCGGTGAACAGCTCGCCCCAGCAGCCCACCGTGGTCACCGTCCCCGCGCGCCCCAGAAAGCTGGTGGCGCTGCATTGGCTCACCGTGTTCTGCGTCATCGCTGCCGTGACATTTATCTTGACCCGCGACCAGATCGACGGGAAAGCGGTGCGGCAATGGTTGCTCGAAGGGCATCGTCACTTCGGCTTGTTCGTGCTGATGCTTTTTCTTGCACGCGTCGCCATTCGCATCCGGCTGGGAAAGCTGCCGCATGACGAGCCTCTCCCGAAGCTCGTTCGCCTGCTGGCCGGTCTCACCCATATCGCCTTATATGCGTTGCTGCTCACCCTGCCCTTGCTCGGCTGGGCCTTGAGCAACGCCGAAGGCAAGCCGGTACACCTGTTCGGCCTGACCCTGCCTGCGCTCGTGAGCGCCGACGAGGATCCCGCCGACACCTTGCAGGCGTGGCATCTGAATGCCGCCTGGGTCTTGCTTGGACTGGTTTCGCTGCATGTTGCCGCGGCGCTCTGGCATCACTTCGTCCTGCGCGATGAAGTGCTCCGCAGGATGTTGCCCAAACGCCGCCGTTGACGGGTGCTACCGCCGACAGGCGTGTCGCCCCCTCATTCCCCGTTGCATCTAATAAAAAGCAAGGAGACCTCATGCTGTCCTTTCTGAACCGACGCACGATGCGACGGCCGAAGATGCTCCTGTGGTGTGGACTCGCAGCGCTCCTGCTGTTGAGCAGCACCGCGGCCCAAGCGATTCCGGCCTTCGCACGACAAACCGGCTCGGCCTGCGCGGACTGCCATGCCGGGTCCTATGGCCCGATCCTTACGCCCTACGGCATGCGCTTCAAGCTCAATGGCTACACCGATACCGACGGGCATGGCACCAAGATTCCCCTGGCCGGACAGTTGACGGAAACGCACACCGCGCCTGCGCGTGGCCCAAGCAGCACTGCCCTCACCGAGGCCGACCTGTATATAGCCGGGCGCATCTCCGACCAGTTCGGTGGCTACGCCAAGGTCGTATCGGCTTATACCGGGCGTAACAACACGTACAACACCACGCTCAGCAATCTCGATCTACGCTTTGTCGCCAAGGAGCTCAAACTCAATGGCAGGGATTTCACGCTCGGCGTAAGCGTCAACAACAGCCCGGGCTTCGACGATCCGGTCGATGTGTTGCCGGCGGCGACCAGCCTCGGGCCGGCGACCGGAAGCGGGCCGACGGGCACCTTCCTCGGCCAGTCCGGCCCCAACAACCCGGCCAACCGCGTGATCGGCGCCAACGTCTACGGTCTGTACGACTCCAACTGGTATGGCGAGATCGGCACCTATACATCGCTACCGACCTCGACCCAGGATCGCCTCGGTTACAACATCTCCGGCGACCCGGGCAAGATCAGCGACACCGGCTACTTCCGCTTCGCATACATGAAGGACATGAAGCGGCAGTTCTTCTCGGTCGGCGTCGTCGGCTTGACGACCAAGCGCCAGCTGCCGCGCACGGGGCCCAGCGACAACCTGTTCGACCTGGGCTATGACCTGTCGTATCAGTTCATCGGCAATCGGGACAACATCGTCCAGCTGTCGTACGTCAATATTCTCGAGAAGCGCAAATACGGCAGCACACCGGTAGGGCCCACCGGCCTCACCGCCTTGCCGCGCGGTGTATTGCATGACGAAACCTTGAGCGTCACTTACACGTTCAAGCAAGCCTACAGCCTGCAGGTTGCGCATCTGCAGAGCAACGGCACGCGCGATGCGGTTCGATTCGGCCCCTTCGGCAATCCCGATACCACGGCCAACCTCATCACCTTGTTCTGGACACCGTTCGGCCGGGAGGACTCGTTCACCTCGATCGCCAATCTCAAGCTTTCGGCCACCTGGTTCCGCTTCACCAAGTTCAACGGCGTGACGAACAACATCTTCGGCGTTCCGTTCGGTGCGGTGCAGACCAAGCCCGGCGACCTGAACGCGTTCTCGGTTTCGGCAAGCGTAGCGTTCTAAAACCTCGCAAAGGAGTCAAAAGTGACGAAGTTATTTTTGGGGCTGTGCACCGCAACGCTGGTTCTTGGTTGGGTGCTGGCCTCCCCCCCTGCGCGGGCCGGCGATGCCTCCGCGGGGTCGGATGTCTTCAAGACCGAATGCTCCGAGTGCCATAGCATCAAGGAGGGACGCAACAAGAAAGGTCCCAGTCTTTTCGGTGTGGTGGGACGCAAGGCCGCGACGATATCCGATTACGAGTATTCGGACGCCCTGCGCTCAAAAACGGACTGGGTATGGACACCGGAAAAGCTGCATAGCTATCTGTCGCAACCGGCCAAGCAGGCCGATCCGGGCACCAAAATGAAATACGATGGCCTCAGCGACGCCAAGCAACTGGATGATCTGATTTCTTATCTGAGCACCGTTCACTGATGATGAAGTGATGTTGCACAGCCAATCCCGGATCTGCGTTCATGGGATGCGCCTTGCCGTGACGGTTCGCCGCCACGGCAAGGCGTTTGTGCGACTGAAGATAACCTTGGAAAGCCTTCTACTCGTCATCCCGGCGCAGGCCGGACAAGCGCTTGCGCGCAGAACGCCCGCAGGGCGGCCCCAGAGGGGCGAGCGAAGCGAGTCATCCAGTGTCGTTATCGCTGGGTTGTCGCGACAGAGCCTGAATATGCTCGCGAAAACTGATAACTGGAGCCACTGGATCCCGGCCTGCGCCGGGATGACGATGGAAACCGAGATTATTCGAGGTCTTCCGAATCAACGTCGGGCCGCGCTTGTTGTTTGCGCCTTGATGAGTTTCATAGCGTTGCCGGTGCATGCACAGTCGACGGGCATCAACGGGACCGTCGCACTCAGTTCGCAACTGGTCGATCGCGGCCAGGCCATCACACCCTCCACGCCGGTCCTGCAGGGCGCGCTGTCATGGACCTCCGCCTCAGGCTGGTCGCTGGGTCTGTCCGGCAGCACCGAAGTACGCTCGCCCGACCAGGTGGTCGAGACCCTGGCGCAGGTGTCGCGCTATTGGTCGCTGTCCAACGACTGGCAGATGCAAACCGGCCTGCTTTACTACAACTATCCCGGCAACAGCCGTTCCAGGGTCTATAACCGCGCCGAACTGGGCGTCAGTTGGATATACCGCGATGTGCTGACGTTCGGGCTGTCGGCCACCCACGTCTTTCGCACCGGCAACCAGCGACCGCGAATGGCTGCCGACGTCGACTTCCATTGGCCGCTGGTCTGGGATTTCTCGCTATCGGCCGGAGCCGGCATCGCCGAAACGCTGATTGCTCCCCGTCCCCCCTATACCTACGACCGCCCCACCCACTACAAGTACGGCCATATCGGCCTGATCTGGAGGCGTGGTCCCTGGCAGATGGAGCTGGAACATATCCAGACCGACCCGGGCAAGGTCGGGCCACGGTCCAATCCCGACGTCTCACCCTGGGTTGCGACAGTGTCATGGTCGTTCTGACCGGCCTTTTCATTTAGATACAACCTTTTTGCCTCGAACGGGTACTTACGCAGGTAATTCGCTCCCATCCGCCTGCCTGCGACCCTATGAACGAAGCCGATATCGACGCCGACGCGACCGACCGCATGCTGCTCCAGCGCATGTCGGCAGGCGATCGCACCGCGCTGTCGGTGCTTTATCGCAGCTACCACGGGCGGCTTTGCCGCTTCCTGTCACGCCTGACCCGTCGTCCCGACGTGATCGAGGAAGTAATCAACGATTGCTTCTGGATTGCGTGGCAAAAGGCCGGCAACTTCCACGGCGACTCGCGCGTTTCCACCTGGATCATGGGCATTGCCTATCGCTGCGGCCTCAAGGCGTTGCGACAGCACGGCGATGAGCCCGTCGACGACGATGCCATCCCGGAAGACCGCACACCTGCGCATGATCCGGGCGAGGATCGTGAGCTGCGCGATTGGCTGGGCAAGGGCCTGGATCGTCTATCGACGGATCAGCGGGTCGTGATCGAACTGGTTTATGGCGTGGGACATTCGCTGGACGATGTAGCGGTCATCATGCAGTGCCCGGTAGGCACGGTGAAGGCGCGCCTGTTCCACGCGCGCGTTAAACTGCGCAACGTACTGCCGGCCCTGGCCGGCGACTCACGCGCCACCAAGGAGAGCGTGTCATGACGTTCCCGACGGGTTCCGGCAGGGACTGTGCCCGTGCCTGGGAGGCGATGCCCTGGGTGCTGCAGCAAAGCGCGCCGCACGAGCAAAGCAACTGGCTCATGGACCACCTGGCCGGTTGCGAATCGTGCCGTGCGGAGTTCGAGCAGCAGAGTCGCTTGCGGCGCGCCATGTCGTTGCCGTCGGATATCGCTATCGACGCCAACGTCGGTTTGAAGCGCCTGCTCGCTCGCCTCGATGCACCCGAGCCGCAAGTCGCGCCGCTGCGCGCGCGCTCGGCAGGCTGGCTGACGCGTGCGCTGGTCGCCGCGGTACTGATTCAGGCGCTGGGTATCGGTGCGCTGGGCATGAAACTATGGTCCGAGAGCGATAACTCGATGTATCGCACGCTCAGCCAGGACACCACGTCGCCCGCGCCTCCAGGGGCAATCCACGTCGTGCCCGATGCGACCATGAAACTGGCAGACTGGAACGCATTGCTACGCACGCTTCAGTTGCAGGTCGTCGGCGGGCCCAATGACGTGGGCGCCTATACGGTCGTGCCGACCCATTCGGCTTCGACATCACGGGCTACGCTGCAGCAACTTCGCGCGACACGAGGTATCCGTCTGGCAGAGCCCGTCACCGACACCCCATGAAGTACGCGGTACTTATGCTCGCCGGATGGGCCTTGGCTCTGGGCGGTTGCGCGTCGTCGCGCCCCAACACGACCCCGGACGACCACGCGGGGCTGGCTCGTCCATCTGTCGATCATGTGTCGTCGATGAACCCCCAGCGCGATATCGTGGTGGCGGTTGCCAATCCGCTTGCACCGCCATCCACGCATGCCGGTTCCAGCCTGCTCGGCTATACGCCATCGGCGAACTACGGTGCCGGCCAGCGCGCCATCTCCGTCCTGGCGTCATTGAAAAAGACCTACGGTTTGCGTGAAGTCACCGGCTGGCCGATCAAGGCGCTGCAAGTGTATTGCGTCGTGCTGCAACCGCCGCCCGACGTGGATCGGGATACCTTGATCAAGACGCTGGCCAAGGACGAACGGGTACAACTGGCGCAGCCGCTGCAGGACTACTCGGTTTATTCCGATACGACGAATCCGAATAAACCAGCAGACGCGCATCACTACAACGACCCCTACGCCGATCTGCAACGCGGCTTCGTCGAAACCGATGCCGCACTGGCGCACAACCTCAGCCAGGGCGACGGCGTGCATGTGGCCATCGTCGATACCGGGGTGGATACGACGCACCCCGACCTGCTGGGGCGGGTCCGCGATACAGCCAACGAAGTCGACGACGACACTGCCGCATTCCGCCACGATCATCACGGCACCGAAGTGGCCGGCATCATCGCCGCGGTCGGCGACAATCGCCAGGGCATCGTGGGTATCGCACCCAAGGCCGTGCTGAGCGTCTACAAGGCATGCTGGTATGCGCCAGACACCAGTGCCGGCGCACATTGCAACTCCTTCACGCTGGCCAAGGCGCTGGCGGCGTTGATCGATACGGATACACGCATCATCAACCTCAGCCTGGGCGGCCCTGCCGATCCGCTGTTAAACAGACTGCTGGAACAACTGCTGAGCCAGGGTCGCATCGTGATCGCGGCCATGCCTCCGGACGGGGACGCCGATGGCTTCCCGGGCAGTGCACCCGGTGTGATCGTGGTGCGATCGAGCAATCCATCGGCCGCACCACCGGGCATCGTGAGCGCACCGGGAAACGATATCCTGACCACCCAGCCCAGCGGCGGATACGACTTCACTTCCGGCTCGTCCATGGCGGCGGCGCATGTAAGCGGCATCGCCGCCTTGCTGCTGTCGATCGCACCGAAGCTCGATGCACGCACGCTGCATGATCTGCTGATTCAAAGCAGCAAGGTTTCCAACGGCATGCTTCAGGTAAACGCGGCGTCCGCGGTGGCTGCTTTGCGTACTCAGCAGAAGACCAAGCCCTGAGCGATGAACATGACTTTCTACGTCATCGCCGCGGCGATGATCGCACTGGCGCTGTTTGCGTTGATCTATCCACTGATAAAAGAAAGTCGCCGGCACAAGCGCTCTCAAGACCTGCTCGCCACGATCGTCGCCATCGCCGTTCTGTTGCCGGCGACTGCAATCTATCTCTATGCACGCCTCGGCTCGCCGGCGGCGCTGGACGGAGGCGCTCGCAACATCACGATCGGTGCGTCAGCCGAACGGAAGCAGCAGGACATCCAGAAGTGGCTGGATATCGCTCACGATGATGACGTGGCTCAACGAGCCGGCGCGGCACGCGACACCTATGCACGGGTGTTGAAACTGGACCCGCAAAACACCGTCGCCATGGTCGGTTGGGTGGAGGCCGATATGTCGCAGCAAGCCGGCTATGCCGTCGACACCGCCGCGCGCCGGCTGCTCGAACAGGCGATCGCGCTCGAACCGGACAATCAGCGTGCGCTTTGGCTGTTCGGCATCAGCCAGTTCCAGCAAAAAGACTATGCGGCCGCGTCCGCCACCTGGCGGCATCTGCTGCAGCTCCTGGATGCCGGTACCGACCTGGCGCAGTCCGTCACGCAGCAAATTGCGATCGCCGATGCGAAGGCGAATCTCACGCGTAACAGCGCGGAATCTCTCCGCTAGCGGCGCAAATCGTCGGTTTTCACCCCATTTGACACATTCTTTCCGTGGTAGCCGTTATGCTGCGCATGGATAGTTTCTCGTTTGCCGCCAAACCATGGCGTCGAACGCATGACATGCTCCAGGCCAAATCCAAGTGCCCGGGGGCCACCAAGGCTTGGTGGCTACCTCAGTGACCTGACGCCCACCGAGTTCCGACCATCGCGAACCGGTGACCTTTTTGTGCGGCAGTGAACGCGAGTCGAACGTTATGAGCATTTCCTCTGATCCCTACGCCGAGAGCGTCGATCCGTCCGTCCAGTGCAGCGACTGCGAGGCCGTTTGCTGCCGGCTGACCGTTGTGCTGATGCCCGAGGATCATGTGCCTGGGTGGCTGGTCCATCGCGATGAAAAAGGCATGGAAACCCTGGCCAAAGGCAGTGATGGATGGTGCAAGGCGGTGGATCCCAACACCTCGCGCTGCACGATCTACGAGCAACGCCCGGAGATCTGCCGCAAATTCGCGATGGGCAGCCCGGGATGCCGCGATGAACGCGAGCGGTGGTTTGATCGTTCTGTTTTTCCGACGAGGGCTGTGTTGAGCAACGGCTGAGGGTACGTCGAAAACCTTCCCTACTCGTCATCCCGGCGAAGGCCGGGACCCAGTGGTTTCGACTCTCGGTTTTCGCGACCCGTCCCAGGACAACGCGACAACCTATCGATAACGCCACTGGGTTCCGGCCTACGCCGGAATGACGATTGCTGAGATGAACGCGAGCGGTGATTCGATCGTTCTGCTTTTCCAACGCGGACTGTGTTGAGCAACAGCTGAGGGTACGTCTAAAACCTCCCCTACTCGTCATCCCGGCGAAGGCCGGGACCCATCCTTCAGTCCTCGGCTTATTAGACAGCGTGTGGCAAGTAGCTACGCTGAGGAGTGGATTCCGGCCTTCGCCGGAATGACGATGAAGGTTGAGGCTGTTCGATATGCCCTTCAACGGGCACCACCACCTCATCATGTGAAGAACGAAAGAACGCCACCTGCCGCGTCAAATCAAGCGCAAGCTCAAGCGACGTACGGCTGGCGGCACTGGCCTGCTCGGCCAAAGCAGCATTCTGCTGTGTCACATCATCCAGCGCGGTAATCGCATCGCTGACCTGCGCGATACCCGCCGACTGCTGCTGCGACGCCGCGGCGATTTCGGCCACGATATCGGCAACACGCTTGACCCCGCCATGGATGCCTTGCAGCGATGCACCAGTGCGCTGCACGAGCTCGGCACCGGTCGCCACGCGATCGCTGGCATCGGCGATCATCGCCTTGATATCGCGCGCGGCGGACGCGCTGCGATGTGCAAGCTGGCGCACTTCAGTGGCCACTACCGCGAAGCCACGACCTTGCTCGCCCGCGCGCGCCGCTTCCACGGCGGCGTTCAGCGCGAGAATATTCGTCTGAAACGCGATGCCGTCGATCAACGTTGCGACCTCGGCAACGTTCTGGCTCGCTGTCAGAATCTGCGCCATCGCGTCGGTGGCCGACTGCGCTACCAGGGCGCCGTGCTCGGCATCGCCACGCAAGGCCTTGGTCAGCTCGCTCGCTGCCAGCGCACCTTCCGCATTTTGCCGGACCGAAGCCGACATCTCGTCCATCGAGCTTGCGGTTTCTTCCAGGGATGCTGCCTGCTCCTGAGTCCGGCGAGAGAGATCGTCGATGCCCTGGGCAATATCGCGCACTGCCAGGCTCATTTGTTCGGCGTTGCCGCGCACGCTACCGACCACCGTCGTAAGCGTCCTGTCCATCGAGGCTAGCGACTGCAAGGTATCGCTCAGTTCGTCGTTACCGGTAATGGCCAGATCGTTATCGAGCGTGCCGGCGCTGATGCTGGCCGCCAATTGTCGTGCACTGAACAGGGGCGCCATGACGGCGCGGATAAGCAGCAAACTGGCGATCAGCAGGACGACCATCCCGACCAGTATCGTCACGATGCTTGTGTAGACGGTGCGCTTGTGACGTTGCTGTGCCGCAACGTATTGCTCGCCGGCCTGTTTGGCGTTGAACGTGACGTTGCGCAGAATGGCCGCGCTTTCCACGTCGAACGCAGACGCCAGTTCATGCAGCGCGAGCGCCGATGCCTCATCGCGGTGTCCCGCGGCCAGCAAGGCGAGACTCCGGGTCACCAGCGGTGCCGCCACGACACGTGCATCCGTGAACGGCTTGGCCACGGCCAGGCCCTCGGGCGAGTCCGCCTGCAGTTTCAGGTACGCCTGCCAACGGCTATCCATGTCCTGCTCGATCGCCGCCACTTTCCGCGTCGCATCGTTCGCCGCATCGGTCGTACCGAACAGCAACGCCCGGCTGACCGTACCGCGCTCGGTGGCGATCGCGGCGCGGACGTCGCCTACCTGGGCGACGGGCAGGAGGTTACGATGAAAAATGTTATCCAGATCGTCGAACGTACGATCAAGCGCAACCAGGCCGATACCGCCCACGACGAGCGCTATGGCGAAGCCCGATGCCATCGTGGCTAGGATCTTGAGCTTGACGGTAAAACGCATGGTCGACTCCCCCTGGTGTCAGAGAGGTATCGACCCACGTCACGCGGCCTGTAGCCATAGCTGATATGCGTGTTTTGCATCGTACGGACAACCGGCTTATGGCCTGACGCGGCCCGCATAGCGCTTCATCAGCGGCCTTGCCGATGCGCCGTGCACCATGATCGATACGGCGACCGTCACCAGAGTGATGGTGACAAGTTGTTGCGCCAGCTCGCCACTAATGCCGTGACGGATCGCATACATCAGATAGAACACGGAGCCGATGCCGCGTATGCCGAACCACGAGATCATCGCGCTTTTATGGAAACCGTAGGAGCCACCCAGAGTACCCAGCGTAACCGCCAGCGGGCGCAGCAATAGAAACAGAACGGGAACGAACCACCACAGCGCTGCCCACGGCGTCGCATAAGGCAGCATCGCACCTACCAGCAACACCAGAGTCAGCTCGGCGAGCTTCTCCAACTGGGCATTGAAACTGTGTACGGCATTCGTCATCGCGGTACTGGCATGGTGCGAATGCGTCGCCAGCACCTTGTAGGCATACCCACGTGCGGTAACCGGCGCGCCCAGCGATTCGCTGCCGGCGCGCGGTTGCTCTTCAACTCGCTGCAACGCTAGTCCGGCGGCGAACACGGCGAGAAAGCCCGAGGCGAGGCAAAGCTGGGCCACGCCATAAGCGACACCCACAAGACCTAACGAAAGGAATTCATCGAGGCCGACCGCCTGATGGTGCCTTGTTCGAAGGTGGACGACGAGCCGGCCGATCAGGGCACCGAGTCCGGCGCCGATCGCCAGACCACCTACCGTGCCCCATAGCAGATCGATGCCCACCCAATGCCATGCGCCACTGCCCAGGGGGTGATGTCCCAGCAGCCCCAGACCAAGCAAGACGAAGGGAAAAGCTGTCCCATCATTCAGACCACCTTCGCCGGCAAGGCTGAAGCGCAGGCGGTCGGGCTCCGTTCCGCGATCAGTCTTTACATCCGAAGCCAGTACCGGGTCCGTCGGCGCAAGAATGCCGCCGAGGAGTACTGCAGCACCTGGCGACATGCCAAGCCCCCAGACGCCGACCGCGGCAATCAAGCCCACTGTCAATGCCATCGAAACAAACGCCAGACGCAGTGGAAGAATCCAACGCCGATCGGCGATAGGTACGCCCATTCGCAGGCCAACGGTGAACAGCGAGATCAGCAGCGCGATCTCCGCGACGCGTTCCAGCACTCGAGCATAGGAGATCGGATCGGGCGCTATCACGGTCCACCCGCCGGGACCCAGTGCGTAACCCACGCACAGATAAACCATCGCACTGCTCAGCAACAAGCGCGCAAGCAGCGTACCGGCCAACACCATGGTGATAAGCAGTCCGCCGAGCAGGAGGGACCATAGGGCATCGGACATAGGCAGCACCGTTGATAGCAAGCTAATGTCTCAAGCATCAAGAGTGCGCTGATCGATGGGCCTGGTTGAGAACCTCGCCAGCGATCTGACCAGGTCCCGCGATATCAAGCTCTCAGACGCTTATTTGCGTCATGCAACTTTCTTCGTCATGTCCTCGATAGGCCATGCCAAGAGAGCGCTCGATCAGACGTATCTGCAATGCTCCGGAAGGGTGCCGCATCAATTCCTGCCGCAAGAGTTCGTTCTCTTTCTGTATGCGTTGGTTCTGATCGAGCAGTACGTCGAAATTTCGCTCCAGCCCATAGCAGCTGAGGTTCAATTCTGTAGTCATCTTTGCTCCGTATCGCGCTAGATAGCCGTGAGGCGCATGACCGCCAGAGCGTTGATCGATAGTTCGATCAACGCACTTTGCCAGGACGGGGCGGGTTGGCGGAAGGAAGGGCATCATCCGACGCAGCAACATAACCGCCTTCGGATACCAGATTGCTTAGCGCTTGGGACAGGTTCCACTCGGCAGGTTTCTCGTTGTTTTGCTCCACCTGTGGCCCGTCATCCAGCGGCGAGCGACGATGGCTCTTTCCGACCGTAGCCGTACCTGTTTCGAAGGGCGGCGTTGCACCGGCGCGAGTGGCCATGGATAGCGCGACTGCAGCGGCCGGATTCATGCTGTCGACCATGGAGCTAGGAATGAGAATGGTCGTTCCGCGCTCCTTGGTGGTTTCGTAGATGATGTTCATGGCGCGCAGCTGTAACGCCATGGGTTGATCGGCATAGACCTTGGCGGCCTCGACAAACTTGCCGGCGATTTCGGCTTCGGCCGAACCAAGGATGATGCGAGCCTGTTTCTCGCGCTCTGCTTGTGCCTGGCGCGACATCGCATCCTGCAACGCCACCGGAATAGCCACGTCACGGATTTCCACCGAACGCACCGTCACACCCCATTCGACTGTTTTCCGACCGATGTCGGCCGATAGCTCCAGATCCGCCGCGCGTCGATCGGAAAGCAGTGCTGCCAGCAGCGAGGAGCCGATCATTTCGCGTAACGACGTTTGCGCCACGCGCGCGATGGCCTGCTGATAATCGGTGATGGCCAGAGCGGCCTTTCTGGCGTCGTGAACATGCCAGAAGATGATGGCATCGACGTTTACCGGCACCGTATCGCGCGTCAACGCCTGCTCGGCATTGAATGCCGTGGTCTGAATGCGCTCGTCGATCACCGCGACCACACGGTCCAGCACGGGAATCATCAAGAACAACCCGGGCCCACGCACGCCTTGCAACTTGCCCGCCCTCAATACCACGAACTTCTGCCAGGTGTTGGCCATCTTGAGCGACTGCGCAACCACCGCCGCGATCACCCAGAAAACGATGGCCACGGTCAGTTCGCCGCGGAGAAAAAACAGACCGCCAGCGGCCGCGAAAACGGCCACGATAAAGAGGGTAATGGGGTTCATGACGGCGCTCCTGCCCGCCTGGTGTGCGGTACGCAATCGTTTGTATATTGCCTCCACAAGGGCAATTTGTCGGTGCGCCAGCGTACTCAGCAAGCCCTCACGGTGTTAAGGTTGCGTATCGGATCGCTTTGGAGAACCGCATGCCTTCGGCTTCCGATCCATTAGAAAATCACTTGCTTGCGGCCTTGCCCGAAGCCGAATGGGCACGCTGGGCGTCACAACTGGAAGTCGTGGACATGCCGCTCGGCGCGGTGCTTTACGAGCCAGGCAGTCGACTCGCCCATGTCTATTTCCCCACCACGTCGATCGTCTCCTTGCTCTACGTGATGGAAGACGGCGCCTCGGCCGAAATCGCCGTCGTGGGCAACGATGGCATCGTCGGTATCTCGCTTTTCATGGGTGGCGAATCCACCCCGAGCCGGGCCCTGGTACAAAGCGCAGGCCAGGGTTATCGCCTGAAAGCAGAGGTGATGCTGCAGGAATTCAATCGTGCCGGGCCGGTACTGCATCTACTGCTTCGCTACACCCAGGCGCTTATCACGCAAATGGCCCAGACCGCCGTGTGCAATCGCCACCACTCCCTGGATCAGCAGCTATGCGGTGGCTCTTGTTGAGCCTGGATCGCTTGCACACGCAAGACCTCGTCATGACTCAGGAGCTCATCGCCAATATGCTTGGCGTGCGCCGCGAAGGCGTCACCGAGGCGGCCGGCCGGCTGCAGCGAGACGGGCTGATCCAGTACAGGCGAGGCCACATCACCGTTATCGATCGCGTGAAACTCGAACAACGCACCTGTGAATGCTATGCCGTCGTGAAGAAAGAGTACGACCGCCTCCTGCCCCTGCCCAGGCAGCGCTGAGGAGCACCCAGGCCCGCACTATCCTCACGGCACGATTCCAGTCGATGACCTAGCCTGCGATGCAGGTCGTCACCAAAGGAGTCGAAACATGAGCCATCTCATCGTAGCCAGGTTCGACAATCAATTCGCAGCGACGTCGGTTTCCGACAAGTTGCTCTCGCGAGGCATGCGCCCCGCGCACATCGTGATCCAGGTGGACGAAAGTGTGGGCAACTCGTCGGCCAGCGCAAGCGCTCCCACATCCATCGTCTCCTTAATCAGCCATCTGGGCCATCGCCAAGGCGAAAAGTCGTCGGAGTTTCGGTCACCCAGCAGCATTCGCTCTCCGGCGCTGATAGGACACTCCGTAGTCAGCGTGGTGATCGACGGCGGCATGGCCGCGGACGATGTGCGCCAACTCATGCAGCTCATGGGTGCGACATCCATCGAGTTACGGGAAGGCGACGCACCCATCGAAAATCCGCTGATGTCACCGGAACACGGCAGCTGCTCGCCGCTCGACCTGGAGCGGGCTATCAGTGCCAGTCGCGGTGGCGCTTCGCTAGGGTCACACGTTCGGCACTAACAGCTACTGATGAGGATACATATCGTGGCAAGCAAAACGTTCGAAACACTTCAGCAGGAAGCCAATGACGAATTGGAAGAGAAACAGACCTCCCTCCGTCAGACGTATGCCCTGGGGGAAATGAAACGCTGGTGGTTCGAGCAGAGGACGGCGAAATTACAGTTCTTTGATAACCTCGACCACATGGTGCTTGAGGTAGACGTTGTTGACGTAGGGAGTTTTGCACCGACGTCCAGCACCTGGAAATGGGCCTGGAGCAATAGCTCCGTCCGTCCCGAATTACGCCAGAAAGCCGAACCCTTCAAGCAGCTTCAAGCCATTACCGGGGACGATCTGTTTACAAACGACAAGGCATTTGTCGTCGACGGCGAAACCGCGGCCTGGGAGCTGACTGCCATGGCCGTCAAGCACATCGCTGCGCTCGGCTGCTACCGGGCACCGTCTTCCCAGCCCGGCGGGCCGCATACATTTCTCGCTATTACCGCGATTGCAAATAGCGACCACAAGAAATAGCGATGCCAGCTCGCATCTGATTCGATCCTCGGGCATCTCACGCGGAAATAACTGTGCGACGGTCATGCTTTGTTCTCGCTGATGCTTCGCGCGCCAGCTCAACGCATAGGCCAAAGATGCCCTTGAGTCACCGCACCGAAACCCACGATCTGCTATCCATCCAGGAAAAAGCGTTCGCTTACTTCCTGTCCGAAAGTCACCCTGAAACCGGTCTCGTCCGCGACAAGAACGCACCGGGCTGGCCGGCCAGCATTGCAGCGACCGGCCTGGCACTGGCGTGTTATCCGGTGGCGGTCGAACGCGGCATGATGAAGTCCGAGGCGGCCGTGGAGCGCACGCTGGCGGTACTCAGATTTTTCTGCAACAGCAAACAAGGGCCCGAAGCGGATGCCACCGGCCACCACGGTTTCTATTACCACTTTCTCGACATGACGACAGGCGCACGCGCCTGGCAATGCGAACTGTCCACGGTCGATAGCGCGTTCCTGCTTGCCGGCATGTTGACGGCCGCTGCCTATTTCAACGACGACAGCGCCGAGCACCGCGAAATTCGCCGGCTGGCCGAAGCACTTTATCTGCGCGTCGATTGGCCGTGGATGCTGGGCGAGAGCGGAACGATCCGCCATGGCTGGAAACCGGAGAGTGGCTTCTTACGCTTTTGCTGGGAAGGTTACGATGAGGCCCTGCTGCTCTATGTACTGGCACTCGGGTCGCCGAGCCATCCCATCCCCGTCGCGTCGTACCAGGCCTGGACGTCGACCTACGAATGGAAGCGCTGCTACGACCTGGATTACCTCTATTGTGGCCCGTTGTTCACGCACCAGCTGTCGCATGTCTGGATCGACTTTCGCGGTATCCAGGATGCTTTCATGCAGGCTCAAGGCATCGACTACGCGGAAAACAGTCGCCGCGCATCGCTGATCCAGCAACGCTACGCCATCGACAATCCGCTTGGCTACAAAGGCTACAGCGCCCAAGCCTGGGGCATCACCGCCAGCGACGGTCCCGGCCCATCCACGCGACGCATCGAGGGCGTCGTCCGGCGCTTCTACGATTACGAAGGACGCGGCGCACCGTATGGTGTCGACGACGGCACGCTTTCGCCCTGGGCGGTCGTCGCCTCATTGACGTTTGCGCCGGAGATCGTGCTGCCGTCGATTCACCACTACGTCCACACGCTGCAAATACACGACTGCCACCAGTACGGCTTCAGGGCGAGTTTCAATGCTACCTATCCCGGCGGCGATTCGCGTTGCGGCTGGATATCGCCCTGGCATTTCGGACTGAACCTGGGACCGATCGTATTGATGACCGAGAATCATCTCAGTGGGATGGTTTGGCAGCTCACTAAAAACTGTCCGTGGTTTGTGGAGGGATTGCGGCGGGCAGGTTTTCAGGGTGGGTGGCTTGGCACTGGGCAGCAAAGCATCGCGACTTAAGTCGCTCCTACAAACTCAGGCAGGCCCGGCTAGCTTGTAGGAGCGATTTCGGGGGACCTCGAAAAACCCTCCCTACTCGTCATCCCGGCGTAGGCCGGGACCCAGTGGCATCTGTTTCCAGTTTTCGCGATAAAGCTGAGTTTTCCCGGCTTTGGCGACAACCGATCGCAAGGCCACTGGGTTCCGGCCTGCGCCGGAATGACGATAGGAAAAACTGAGGTTATTCGAGGCTCCATTCCGTCGCGACCGCCCCACCGCACCTAACCACTACGCCGATGATGAATCTCGATCAGGTGATCACGCCCATCATCGATCAATACGATCTCGTCCCCGTCCTGAATCACGCCATCCACCGCGATCTGTTGCAAGCCCGTACCCGCCACGGTCTGCCACACCGTGGCGTGATAGTCGGTTTCGCGAAAACGGTAGCGCAACTCGAATATCGTCCACTCCGCCGGCAGCACCGGCGTGATCCGCAGGCGCTCTCCCTGCAGATGGAAGCCCAGCAGGGATTCGACGATCAAGCGATACATCCAGCCCGCCGATCCGGTGTACCAGCTCCAGCCGCCGCGACCGATATGCGGATCGGCGGCATAGACATCGGCAGCCACCACATACGGCTCCACCTTGTAGACCTCGATCGCCGCCGCACTGTCGCCATGGCTGACCGGATTGATCATGCGCGTCAGCTCCCACGCCAGCGCGCTGTCGCCCAGCGCGGCAAACGCCATGGCCGCCCATACCGCCGCATGCGTGTATTGCCCGCCGTTCTCGCGCACACCGGGCACATAGCCCTTGATGTAGCCGGGATCGAGCGCCGAATGATCGAACGGCGGGTCGAGCAGTTGAATCAGCCCTGCCTCACGACGGACAAGATGCCGGTCAAGCGAGGTCATCGCCTGGCGTCGACGCGGATCGGATGCCGCACCGGACAGTACCGACCAGCTCTGCGCGATCGAATCGATTCGGCATTCGTCGTTCGCCACCGAACCCAGTGGCGTACCATCGTCGAAATAGGCACGTCGGTACCAGTCACCATCCCAGCCGTGCTTCTCGAGATTGTCGCGCAGCAGCGACGCCTGCTCCTGGCAACGGTCGGCAAACGCCGCATCGTTGTAGCCACGCGCGATATCGGCAAACTGCAGCAGGGTGTCGTACAGGAAAAACCCGAGCCACACGCTCTCGCCTTTTCCCTGCTCACCGACGCGGTTCATGCCATCGTTCCAGTCGCCGCTGCCGATCAGTGGCAAGCCATGTACTCCGCGCGTCATGCCATGCTCCAGCGCACGCACGCAATGTCGATACAGCGTCTCCTGTAAAGGCGAGTGCCCCGGCAGATCGTAATAGGACTCTTCGCCCGGATTGAGCGGGCGACCGTCGATGTAGCCCACCTGCTCGTCGAGCACGCCCGTGTCGCCGGTAACACGCACGTAGCGGCTGGTGGCCAACGCCAGCCACAAGTAATCGTCGGAACATTGCGTGCGCACGCCGCGATCCAGCGGTGGATGCCACCAATGCTGCACGTCGCCCTCGGGGAACTGATGGGCCGCACACTGCAACAAATGCTGGCGTGCGTTGTACGGCGTGGCATGAATCATCGCCATGGTGTCCTGCAGTTGATCGCGAAAACCGAACGCGCCACCCGACTGGTAATAGCCGCTGCGCGCCCAGAATCGACAGGCGATCACCTGATACATCAGCCAGCCGTTGACCATCACATTGATCGCCGGATCCGGCGTGTCCACCTGTATCCGGCCAAGTGTCCAGCGCCAGTGCATGCGCACGGCATCGAGCGCGTTCGCCGCCGCCTCCACGCCACGGAATCGCTGTACCAGTTGAGTCGCCGTCTTGGCGTCGTACCCCGCGCCCAGCAGAAAGACGATCTCATGGCTGGCGCCGTCGTCCAGATCGAAACCGAACTGCATGGCGCCGCACGGATCCATGCCGGCACCGACACGCCCGGAAAGCCGTGCCTGCGCCATCGCTGCCGGTGCGCGCAAGCTACCGTTGCGACCGAGAAACTCACTGCGGTCGCCGGTAACGCTGCAGCCGGACTGATCGACATCGAAGAACGCCACGCGGCCGGGAAAGTCCATCAAATACGCATTGCGTGCAAACAGGGCACCGGTGACCGGGTCGGCTTCGGTCACCACATGCATGGCCGATTTTTCGCGCAGATCGCCCAGTAACCATTCGACGTAGCCGGTAGCGGACAGTCGACGTGAACGGCCCGATACATTGCGAATCTTGAGTACGGAGAACTTGATCGGCGCATCCAGTGCGACATACACCCATAGCTCGGTACGTATGCCATCCTCCTGATGTTCGAACACGCTGTACCCGAAACCGTGCCTGACCACATAGGCACCCGCACCGCGGCGCGGCAATGGCGTCGGCGACCAGTAATGCCCGGTCTCCTCGTCGCGCAGATAGATCGCCTCGCCGCTGATATCTCCGACAGGATCGTTGGCCCATGGCGTCAAGCGGAACTCGTGCGCATTCTCGCTCCAGGTATAGGCACCACCGCTTTCCGAAACGATGGTGCCGAATAGCGGGTTGGCCAGCACGTTGGCCCAGGGGGCCGGCGTTGCCTTGCCCGGCTGCAAGGTCATCACGTATTCGCTGCCGTCGGCGGTAAAGCCACCGTAAGGATTGCGCAGGATCAGTTTCGCCTGCGCAGACTCCGATGCCGCTACCGGCTCCGATGTCGCCTGCATTATGGAGATGCGGCTTGGATCGAACCTGGGCAGTGGTTTCTCGGCGCGACGACGGTGAACCTGCTCGGACAGGCTGCCGCGTGTATCGCTGATGACGATGCGCGCGACCGATTGCATGAGAATTCGGTCCTCGCGCGACAGCTGTTGCGCGGGACGTACGAAGATGCCGCCGGGGCGATCGATCAGGCTGGCCTCGATGCCCGAGGCGATCAGCCCCATGATCAGATCCTGCAGATGTTGGCGATAACCTGCGTGGTCTTCGTTCCAGATCACCAGATCGACCGCCAAGCCCTTCAGGCGCCAATACGCATGTGCCTGCACCAGCTGGCGAACCAGTTCGATATTGGACGAATCAGTGATCTGCAGCAGAACAATCGGCAGATCGCCGGAAATCGACTGCCCCCATAAACCCGACTGGTTGCGGCGATTCTCGACCAGCACCGCCGCTCCGGCGCGCAGCGATGCATTGGCGTAGATGATCGATGCGGCCATCTGCTCATACAGCCGCGCGTCGGACAACGACGCATTGAGCTGGCGCAACAAGACCTGGCTATGCGTCCAGGCCAGGTCGAACACGCGGTCCGCCAGGTGTCGATCACGGTATTTGTTGATCAGGTACAGGCAACCGTCGCGGCTATCGCTGACGCCGGACACCAGATCGATGGTCGCCGACTGTCCGGCATCGAGCGTAATGCGGCAACGGATCGCGACGATCGGGTCGAGTACCGACCCGGCGCTGTCGGAGAGCAGGCCTTGGGCATCGAGCGGTTCGTCCATGGCCGCCGGATAGGTAATGCTGCGACCGCGGCCGATAAAGCGCGCGCGATCGGTTTCATACGAGATCACATCGACGTCGCAGCCATGCGCCGCCAGCAAATGACACATCCACGGCACCGCCTCCTGGCTCGCGCGTGGCCTACGCGTGCAGACAATCGCCTGCAGGGGCTTGACCAGCTCAGTCTGCACAAACAGGTTGCTGAAGGCCGGATGCATCGCATCGGCCATGGCCGGCGCCAGCACCACCTCGGCATAGCTGGTGATCTCGATGGTTCGCCGCACGCGTGCGCGATTGGTGACGCGGATGCGACGCAGCTCGATGTCGTCCTCGGGCGACACCACGATTTCGGTATGCGCGTCGAAATCGCAGGCACGCACGCGGAACTCGGCGCGCGCATCGGAGAAGATCGCTTCGTAGCTCTCCGGCCGCTTCAGGGTCGGCTGGTGGGTGCTGGACCAGAACTCGCCGGTGGCGACATCCCGCAGGTAGCAGAACATGCCCCAGTTGTCGCAGGTGATGTCTTCGTGCCAGCGCGTCACCGACAGATCGCGGCAACGGCTGTAACCGCCGCCGGCGCTGCTCACCATGACGTGATAACGGCTGTTGGAGAGAAGCTGGACGGAGGGCCGCTGCCGATCCGGGTCGGTAAAGACACGCAACTTGGTTTCGGCTACGCGCACGGCAGTATCGACCGCGGAGAAGCCCGACGCATGCAGGTATTCCGCGGCGGTCTTCGGCAGGCGTTCCTGCAATAGCAAGGTGGTGGCCTGGAACTGCGGATCGGACTCGAACCGTCGTTGCATCGGCCGATCCAGCAAGACGCTGGCCAGCGACAACAGGCTCATGCCCTGGTGATGGGCCATGTACGAACGAATCACCGCCGAGGTCTGTCCGCGCGGCAAGCGAGCGGGGGTGTAATCGATCGCTTCATGCAGACCGAAACGCCCCGCCGCACCTTCGGTCGTCAATCGCTGCAGGTTCCGACAAGCCGCTTCGGGTGCCACCATCAAGGCCAATGCCGACGCATAGGGCGCAATCACGATGTCTTCGCCCAGGCCGCGCTTGAGTCCCAGGCCCGGCACGCCGAATGCGCGATATTGATAATTGAGCTGCACGTCCAGCACGTTGTACCCGGACTCGGAGACACCCCAGGGCAGGCCCAACTGGTACCCATACTCGATCTGCCGCGCTACCGCGGCGCGGCAGGTCTGATCGAGCAACGTGCCCTCGTAGCTCGGCATGACCAGGAGCGGCATCAGGTATTCGAACATCGAGCCGGACCAGGACAGCAGCACCGGCACGCCGCCGGTGGTGGTCAGCAGGCGTCCAAGGGTGAACCAGCCTTCTTGTGGCAATTGCCCCTGCGCGATCGCCACGAAATTGGTCAGGCGCGCTTCCGATGCCAGCAGGTCGTAGTAGCTCGCATCCAGCCGGCGCTCGTCGACGTTGTAGCCGATCGAGAAGAGGTCCCGCCGCTTGTCGTAGAGGAAACCGAAATCCATGATCGCGAACGAGCCGGCAAGCTCGGCCAGGCGTTTTGCGCTGTCGACGCGCTCATTGGCGAGTCGGCGCACTTCGGCAACCCCTGCCCCGGTGGCATCGGCCCAGGCGCCTGCATCGAGCTCGGCCAGTTGTCGCCATGTCGGCATGTCCGGCACGCTCGCGGCATGGCTGCGACCTGGCGGAAGCACGAACAGCTCCAGCTCGGCCACGATGTCCCGACATTGCGTCAACAGGGCCTTCAGCCAGAAAGCAACATCGCTGTCCTCGGGCGTATCGATGGTCCCGGCGAGCTGTTCGGCTTGGTGAAGCAGCGTATGCATGCACGTCACCGCCGCGGTCAACGACGTCGGCGGCGCGGCCAATGCCGCGTCGAGTTCGCGCTGCCAGGCGTGCATGTCATGGTCGCTCAGGGCGGCAAGCAAGGCTTCGCGCAGCACGTCCGCGGTGTCGTTCAATCCAGAGAGCTGGCGAACGTCGAATACTGGGCTGTCGGCAAGCGCCAATAAGCCCGGTCGCAAGGTCAGCAGGTGGCCGGCAAGATTGCCGCTGTCGACCGTCGAGACGTACTGCGGCGGCAAGGGCTGCAAGGTGAGCGTGTCGTACCAGTTGTAAAAGTGGTTGCGATGCCGCTCCAGCTTTCCCATGGTGTCCAGCGTGCCGCCTACCCGCTGCAACAGGCTACCTGCGCTGAGGTAGCCGAAATCGTAGGCTGCAAGATGCGCCAGCAGGGACATGCCGATATTGGTCGGCGAGGTGCGGTGCGCCGTCGCCGCGGTGGGTTGTTCCTGGATATTGTCCGGCGGTAACCAGTGATCCTGCTCACCGACGTGCACGTCGAAGAAGGCCCAGGTCTTGCGCGATAACGTATGAAGAAACCGCTTCTCCACCGGGTCCGGTACGAATACCTTTCGCGACGACGGCCTGCTGATCCACCAGGCGACCGCCGGTGAGAGCAGCCAAAGCAGCAGGAAAGGGCTTGCCACGGCCAGCGAGGCGGGCCGCGACAACAGCCATGCCGCCGCCAATACGCCAAGCAGGGGACCGATCCACATCAGTCGATAAAGCCCGCGCAGGTGGTTGGTGCTGGTCCGCTCCACCTCGCGTGAAGGATTCCATTGCAGCAACCGGCGCCGACTGATCAGTATGCGCCACAGCGTGCGCGCGATGGCATCGATGCTGTAGAACGCTTCGTGCGGCAACCAGATCAAGCCCAATGCAGCGCGAGTGAAATGCTGGGTCGACGATCGTGTCGCCGCTGCCAAGTGCTGATCGAGCGAGACGTCGTGCGGCTTTTGAAACAACTCGAGCAGTGACGCCAGCAATGGTTGGATAAGCACCAGCGCGAGAATGGCCACGGTCCACGAGAACGCCTGCGGCACGCAAAGCCACCCCACCAGAAACAGGATCAGAGTGGACGGCGGTACCAGACTGCGCCTCAGATTATCGAAGATCTTCCAACGCGATAACGCGGACAGCGGATTGCGTTCGATGCCGCCATGCTGGGTCGGCGACCACGGGAAGATCCAGGGCAGCAGCTGCCAGTCGCCGCGAATCCAACGATGACGGCGGTTGACGTCCGCGCTATAGCGCGAAGGATATTCCTCATAGAGCTGGACATCGCTAAGCAGACCGGAGCGGGCATAGCAGCCTTCGACCAGATCGTGACTGAGAATGCTGTTGTCGGGAAAACGTCCATCGATGGCCTGCTCGAAGGTATCGACTGCGTAGATACCCTTGCCGATGAACGAGCCCTCCTGAAACATGTCCTGATACACGTCGGACACCGCATGCGTATAGGGATCGATACCGGCCTCGCTGCCGAACAGCTCGGCATAGGCCGAACGTGCCGTGCTCGGCAGGCTGATGCCGACGCGCGGCTGCAGGATGGCATAGCCCGATGTGACCCGATGCTTTTCGGCATCGTATGTCGGCATGTTGAGCGGGTGCGCCATCGCACCGATGAACTGCCGCGCCGCGTCTCTCGGAAGTTGCGTGTCGGTGTCGAGCGTGATGACGTAACGCACGTGCGTCAGCACGGCGATATCACCCACGATCAGCGAGAAGCGCTCCTGGCCCGAGCCGCGCAGCAGCGCGTTGAGCTCCGAGATCTTTCCGCGCTTTCGTTCATAACCCATCCATGCCTGCTCGGCCGGATTCCAGCGACGGGGACGATGGAACAGGAAAAAGCGATCCTCTACCACATCGGAGTATTTCTTGTTCAAGGCATCGATGCACTCACGCGCATAGAGCAACAGCGCATCGTCCTCGTCTTTCACTTCGACCGGTGCATCCATGAAATCGGTCAGCAGGCCAAAGTGCAGGTGCCTGTCACGGTTGGCGAGAAAGCGTACCTCCAGGCCTTCGGTCAGATCGTCGATATCCTGCATGCTGGCGATCAGCGTGGGCACGACCACCAGCGTGCGCGCATGCGCGGGCACACCCACGGCGAAATCCAGTCGCGGAAGCACACTGGGCGATATCGTCAACGTAACCAGCAGATCCACCAGACCGATGGCCAGACGGCTGGCCATCAACAAGGTCGGCAAGATCAGCCAGCCGATGAGTGCGGCGTGCCAACCGTCTTCGTGTGCGGCGACAAGGAACGGGAATGCCAGCAATGCCGTCAGCAGTGCGACCAGCACCAGATACATCGATAGCGGTGCCCGCTGCAACACGCGTTGCCAGGTATCGCCCAGGCTCGTGCGGGCGTCGATGTGACGCTTGAGCTGGGGTAGCCCTTTGTCGATCAGATAGAACCCCACATGGTTCCGCGCATGGTTGCCGGAGCTACGTGCCGCATGGGTTCGCGACAGCTCCACGGCCGCACGCGCCACGGCCTCCTCGGACAAGGGGCTGCTTCGCGCGAGCTTCTCCACCACGTGCCGGTAATGATCGCGTGTCAAAAAGTCCATGGTGCCGTAGACGCCCGTCGGGTCTTCGCTCAGTACCTTTTCGACCACGCTCATGCTTTCGACAAAATCGCGCCAGTCCGTCGCCGACAACAGACGCAGGCTGTTGATGCTGTTGCTGATCGACACCTGATCGGCCGCTTGCTGCTGCGCTTCCACCTGCACCAGCCGCTCGATGCTCAGGCCCGACTCGGACAACCGTTGCTCGATCCAGGTCAGTGGCAGGGCCAGTGCCGGACTCTGCCCCTGCAATCGGCGAGCGAGCTCGGCCACGAACGAACTGGCCATGGGCGGATCGGAGCGCGCCATATCGGCGACGGCCAATACCACGCTCTTGGGGTCGCGCTCGGCGACCTCGGCCATGCGCTCGGCCCAGTCGACGGCAAGGTTGCGGTCGTTCCAGTCGGCGATGACGCGTGCCGCTACCCGGCGCAGGTTCTCGATCAAAGCCAGCCGCAACATGATCGGAATGGCCCACAACTCACCCAACGTCAACGGTGTGACGGCCTGATAGGAAGCGACAAAGCGACTAAGGCTTTCGCTATCGACCCGGCCATCGCCATGCGAAATGGTTTCCAGCGCGATGTCGTAGACACGCGGCAGGCCGGCCGATGATCCGTTCGCCAGACGCGGCAACTCCCGGCTATAGCCTTTGGGTAGATGCTTTTGCGCGGTACGGATCTGCTCTTCGATCAGATAGTAGTTATCCAGCAGCCACTCCGCCGCCGGCGTCACACGCCGGCTGGTCAGTGTTGCGGCGGTGAGCATTTCGCAGCTGCTGACCAGAATGGCCTCGTTGTCCGCCAGACGTGCCAGCAGGCCATCGGCTTCCGAGTCGGGACTGAGCTGATGCTGCCGCGCCAGCTGTCCGCCGTGGCGCTCCATCTGATCGGCGCTGAACAGCTCCGAGCGAAGTGCATGTTCGTACTCGAATTTCCGATGCGACGCGCGCCAGCGACGAAAACCCAGTTCCAACCGTCGCAAACGAAAGAACGCGCGCATACGGAAAATGTCCATCGATTCCCTGACTCACCAAAAGGGGTGAGAGCCGTGATGTGTCGGAATGTCCATATGGACTGCTGACGAGCCAGGCCCCAGGTCGGGACCCATCGGCGTGGGTTTGCCACCGCTCGCTCGCTATGGTGGGCATGGTGCCCGTATCAATGGCGTGATGCCGTCATCACACATCGCGTCATCCGGCACGACTTACATGGGCTTAACAGAATTAGGCGCATGTTGGCGGCACACGGAAGCCGCTACTGCGGTGTGTGTTGTATCGCCCCGAGTTTTCTCCAACTGCCAACCGCAGGTAGATGGTCATAGCCCGCACTCATTGGCCCACACTCGAGGCATGCGCCATGTACGCCCTCAACCAGATGAACTCGCTTTACTTCTTCCCCCACAAGATCAGCTTCGAGCCCTTGCCCAGGGAAGCACGCGGTACGCGATTGCGTTGGCCCCCACCGGGCGAGACGCCAGCCAGCCGGTTTGCCGATGACGCGTCGCAAGACGAGGAAACCGGACGCATGCGTGCCGACCGCAAGAAGTGAAAGTGCGCCACATCAAGAGAAGGCAGTGCCATGGCAAATGTTAGCGGCAAGACCGAAAACGGCTTTACCTACGAAGCCGAGTACGAGCAAGCAAAATCCGGCCGCATCAATTGGACCGCCACCTACCGGCGCGGCGGCGATTTCTGCGGCATGCGGCATGGCCGCGTCGAAGAATCGGTGGATACGCCTCCGGCGCAAATCGACGCCGTCGTGAAAAGCGATATCGAAGATACGTGGGTTCGGGCAAGCTGATATCTGGCGGTCGCGACTGAAGTCGCTCCTACAAACTCAGGAAAGCCTCGCTAGCTTGTAGGAGCGACTTCAGTCGCGACCACGCTACCGCAAGCGCTTGATCTCTTCATGGGATTGGCATTCAATCGCTCGTTCACCACATCGGGCGAGCCATACATGGGAAAACGCATCGTTGCATTGGCATTGAGCGTGCTGTGCTCGGCACAGATCGCCCAGGCAGCACCCACATCCAGGCCGCTCGATGAGCCGCAACCGCCCACCGGCGCAGGCCCGAGCGCGGAGACAGTCAAGGCCTGGCAGGATCGCAAGTTCGGCATGTTCATCCATTTCGGCCTGTATTCCCTGGCCGGCGGCATGTGGAACGGCAAACGCGTCGACAACGGCTACAGCGAGCAGATTCTCGCCAATGCGCCGCTCCCGCCCGAGCAGTACGAAGCGTTGGCCAAACAGTTCGACCCGGTGCATTTCGATGCCGATGCCATCGTGGCGCTGGCCAAGGCGGCGGGCATGAAGTTCATCGTCATTACCGCCAAGCACCACGATGGATTCAACCTGTTCCGCACCGCGCAAACGCCGTACAACACGTTCGACGGCACGCCTTATCACCGGGACATCGTCAAGGAGCTGGCCGATGCGTGCGCGCGTGGCGGCCTGAAGTTCGGCGTCTACTACTCCACCATCGACTGGCATCACCCGGGCGGCAACACCTATATCGAAGGCAACAGCAACCCGATCACGCCGGCGCAAGAAGCCTTCAATGTGGCGCAGCTCAAAGAACTGCTTGGCCACTACGGACCGATCGCCGAGATCTGGTTCGATATGGGCAAGCCCACGCCGGCGCAAAGCAGGCACTTTGCACAAACTGTGCATGCGCTTCAGCCGCAAACCATGATCTCCGGGCGTGTCTGGAACTACCAGGGCGACTTTGCCGTGATGGGCGACAATAGCGAGCCCGATGTCGGCATGGAGCTGCCCTGGCAGGCACCGGCATCGATGTTTCCGCAAACCTGGGGTTATCGGTCCTGGCAGGTCAGGGACGACGTCTCCGGCAAGATCCGCGAAAACATCACCCGGCTGGTGCGCGTAGTCAGCCAGGGCGGCAACTATATTCTCAATATCGGTCCCGAAGGCGACGGCTCCGTCGTGCCTTACGAAGCGCAGGTGCTGCATGGCATCGGCCAGTGGATGCAGCGCAATGGAGAGGCTGTTTACGCCACGCGCAAGCAGCCGTTCCCGACGCTGGACTTCGGCTATGCCACCGTCGGACCTCATGCGCTGTATCTGTTCGTGAGCAAGATGCCGGCCGATGGTCGACTGCATCTGCCTGGTGTCACAGACACCGAATTCGGCCGCGCTTATCGCCTGGGCTTTCCCGACGCCAACATCGATGTGCAGCACGAAAAAGACGGTGTCAGCATTGCGCTCGATCGTCTTTCAGGCTGGCCCGGAACAAAGGCTGGCGATGTCGATGATTTTATGCCGGTCGTCGTGTTGCCACTGAAGGGGGCGCTGCATGTGCGCCCTGAATCCATTGCTGCTGCAGCCGACGGCAGTATTCACCTGCAAGCGACTCAGGCGCAGCACTATCTCAATTACAACGGTGAAGGCTACGAAGCGCCCGCCACGTTGTACAAGCTTGCATGGCAGGCCGATGCGGATGCGGCGAGCTACACGGCTACGATTCAGTACACGGCGACATCGAAGCCCGCGCGTTGGGATCTTTGGGTCGACGGCAAGCGTTATCCGGTTAGCAGCGCCCCTGGTGTTGCATCACAGACGATCAAGGTGAGGCACGATCGCACGGCGCATCCCTATGCGATGCAGGTGGCGTTGACGCCTGCTGCGCCGTTCGAGCAGGGCGAGGCTTTGCCAGTGGCGATAAATGCTGTGGAGTTGGTGCCAGCAAAGTAAGAGCTGCAGGCTCGCTTCGCTTCGCCTCTTGCGCCCCCTCACCCCAACCCTCTCCCCCGGTAAAGCCAGGGGAGAGGGGGCAGGTTGCGCAAGTGCAAAGCAATGAGGCTCCCTCGGTCGGCTCCCTCTCCCCTGGCTTTGCCGGGGGAGAGGGTTGGGGTGAGGGGGGCTCTTAACGCCTATGCCCGCGAGCCAACCCAGGCAATGCATCAACCAAGCCACCGATATACGTCCGACTCGCACGCAACGGCGTACCGTCACGCAAGCGCAGCAACGCATCGCGATTGGCAAGGTATTTCACCTCAACGATGCGATCGATACGAACGATGGCGGAGCGGTGCGCACGCACAAAGTGCTTGGGATCGAGCCGCCGCGCAAGCCGATGCAGCGGCTCGCGCACAAGATGCGTTTCTTCGCCAGCATGCAACACCGCATAGTCGCCATCGGCCTCGATCCAGTCGACATCGCCCACGTTGACCAACACCAGCTTCATGCCGACGCGCACCGCGAAGCGCTCCAGCAAGGACGTATCTTCCGGTTGTTGCTCGGTCCACGAATCCGTTGAAATAGCTGCGGGACGACGATAGGGCATGGCCTGCCGCGCACGATCGAGTGCTTCGACGAAGCGCGTATCGTCGATGGGTTTGAGCAGATAGTCGATCGCACGCAGTTCGAATGCCCGAATCGCAAAGCTGTCGTAAGCGGTAAGCATGATCGCCATCGGGCGTTCGTCCGCCGTCAGCATCGCCAATAGATCGAGACCGTTGACGCCCGGCATCTGCACATCGACAAAGGCGAGGTCCGGCCGCTCCTTGACGATGCCTTCGAAAGCGCTGCCTGCATCGGCGTATTCGCCAATCACCGCGACATCGTCATGTTCGGCGAGTCGAGCCGCCACCCCGCTCCTGGCCAGAGGCTCGTCGTCGACAACCACCACCCGCATCATCGAACGACATCGAGCGGCGCTGCGCTCGCCTCGGCTTCGCGGAACGGGATATCGATCATCACGGTGTAGTGCCCGTCTTCGCGCGCTTCCGATGCGAAACGATGATTACCTGGATACAGGTTCTCCAGTCGCTCGCGGACATTGCGCAAGCCAATCGCCAACGAATGATCCGCGTTAGCCGGTTTCTCCGATTCGGCCGATCGGCAACCTTCGTTGGCGACACGAAGACATAGCCGGCCACCGTCGCGAAACGCCTGGATGTCGAGGGAGCCTGGCTCGGTGCGCGGTGCGATACCGTGGCGTATCGCATTTTCCACCAGCGGTTGCAGCAGAAGGTAAGGCACCAGCGCGCCCATCAGCTCCGGCCCGAGATGCAGCCTGACCTGCAAGCGCTCGCCCAGGCGCGCCTTCTCGACATCGAGATAGGCCTGGGTCAGCGCCAGCTCGTCGGCCAATGCGACTTCGTGTGCTGCGCTGCTTTCCAGCGTGGCGCGCAAGAAGTCGCCCAGCCGCGCAATCATGCGGTTCGCCTCACGATTGCGCTGGCTGGCGACCAGCGCGGAAATGGCATTGAGCGTATTGAACAGAAAGTGCGGATGCAGCTGATAACGCAACGCCCGCAACTCGGCATCCCGCGCGTTCGATATCGCCCGTTCGGTACGCTCATGGGCATATCGCAGCTCGGTGTAGTACGCCACCACGGCATGGATGGCGCAGAACGCGATCAACGCCAGCCAGCAACCGTCCAGCCCGCTGAAGATCATACGCAGCCGGTACGCCGGCACCTGCCCCCAGCCGACCGCCATGGAGAGCGCGATCGCATTGTTGATCAACGACAGCAGATAGGTGACAACGAGCAGGAGGGTCGCCGTCTTCCACCAGGACACGCGCCGCTGCCACAGCCGGCGCTGCAGCAGCGTCAAGGGCAGGCTCCACACCACATAGGCCGCCAGGTAGAGCGCGCGGTATGCGGCCGAATGCGCACGACCGAGATCGGGCAAGGCCATCACCACCATGCACAAGGTGATCGGCAGGCCCGCCAGGATCGGCAGCCACAGCGGCGGCGACACCGGCGCGACGGCCGGATCGATACTCGGCGAACGGCCTTCCACCTGCCCTCTCCCTGCTTCCGATGGGTGCTAAGTCTAGCCCTTGGGCGGCAGGTTCGCCGAATAGGTCATGGAGGTGATTTTCCAGCCGTCGTCGGTCTTGATCAGATGCCACGTCTCGCTGCCGCGGTTGTTCTGCGCGCCATTGAGGAGAAACACGAAGTCAAAGTACACCGAGGCGACCGCGCCATCGGTATCGATGCGGACGTTGCTGAATTTCTCCTCCATCGCCTCCTTGCTCGTGGCGACCATTTGCACGAACTCGGTATAACTGCCCTGCTTGTACTTCGGCGCGCCCGGCGACCTGGCCTTGATCCGCGCATAGGAGTCATCGGACAGCACGGTGAACCAGGCACCGCCTTGCGGCAGGAACAGGCCGCCCAGCGTTTTTCCGTCCTTGGCGACGATGGCCGTCTGAAAAGCGTCGACGACGTGCTGGATGTCCTGTTGCGCGGACGAGGCGGCGGTCGCCGCCAGCGTCACGCAAGGAAAGCCGATGGCTGCCGCAAGAAATAATCCGATCGGGAGAGTGCGATTCATAGGTTGGCATCCTTCGCCGGTAACAGTCCGGCGCCGTGTCATTGAAGCCACAAGGAGGGGCCGCATGCCATGGCTTGCCCGGCTTGTTGCGCCAGGACGTTTGCTGGGTGCGGCAGGCCGCTGGGGTCGGGTAAGAAGTGAGCTATCCAGGCGCTCGACACTCGCTCGCTTTTCAGGGCGCCCCCCCTTCGGAGAACCTGAAAAGAGCCTCGGTTTCCATCGTCATCCCGGCGCAGGCCGGGATCCAGTGGCTTCAGTTTCCGGGTTTCGCGTCAGAGCAAATGCTTGTTGACTCTCGCGACAACCGACCGCAAAGCCACTGGATCCCGGCCTGCGCCGGGATGACGAATAGGGAGGTTTTTTAGAGGGCCCATTTACTCGCCTTGTATGAGCGTCGTGGCGATAAACGTCCAGGTGGCTTTATTGAACGCCTTCCAGCCGCCCGCGGTTACGCTACGCTCAACCCACCGATCACCAAGAGGAACTGCAGATGTCCACACCGCATGTGCGCCACCCCTTGCTCTCCGTCGCACCCGACAAACTTCGCCCCACCCAGATCACGGTCGGCAAGGCCGAGGTCGCCGACAAACGCAGCGTGTGGCGCAGCCTCGGCAAGAAAAAACGCAAGGAGTTGATCGACGCGCACTGGTTCCCCGGCGTGATCGGACCCAAGGGCAAGATCTATATCGTCGATCATCATCACCTGGGCCTCGCCCTGCTCGAAGAAGGGGCCAAGAGCGTGCCGGTGATGGTGCAGCGCGATTTTTCGTGGCTGGAGCAGGATATTTTCTGGCGCACCATGGAGTTCAACCGCTGGGCCCATCCGTACGACCAGCACGGGAACCGCACCAGTTACGACGCCATCCCCGCCAGCCTGGACAAGCTGGCCGACGATGCTTATCGCACGCTTGCGGCACGCGTGCGTGTCGCCGGAGGCTATTCGAAAGACGCTACGCCTTATGCAGAGTTTCTGTGGGCGGAGTTCTATCGCCGGCAATTGCCGCTACCTGGCGGCAAGGTGAGCGCCAAGACATTGCAGCAAGCCTTGTTGCTTGCGCACGGGCACGAGGCGGCGTATCTGCCGGGCTGGTCCGGCACTATCGAATGAGCACGTCGAGCACCGTCGGCACGGATGTGCTGGCAGGTTTGTCGATCGCCGGATTGCTCCTGCCCGAGGCGGTGGCGTACTCGGGCATCGCCGGCTTGCCACCGCAAGCGGGTGTGATCGCCTTGTTTGCTGGCCTGGTCTGCTATGGGCTACTGGGACGCAGCCGCTACGCCATCGTGTCGGCCACTTCGTCCTCGGCTGCGGTACTGGCTGCGGGAACCCTGGCCCTGGCCGGCAACGATCAGGTATCGCGAGCGGCCATCGCCGCTACCCTCGTGTTGCTCACCGGCGGCTGCTTTCTGATTGCCAGCGTGGCACGTCTGGGCGGCCTTTCGCATTTGATCGCCCGGCCCGTATTGCGGGGCTACACCTTCGGCCTGGCCTGCGTGATCGCATTGAAGCAGCTGCCGAATCTGATGGGTGTGCCCGGCTTGCATGGCGACTTCGTCCCGTTCCTGCTGGCGAACCTGCTCGGGGATCTGATGCGGATTCAACCGATCACACTGGCGTGCGGTCTTGTCGCGCTGGCGCTGCTGTTCGTCGGCGAACGCGTGCGGCACCTGCCCGGCAGCCTGTTGGTGATCGTGTTGGGCGTGGCGGCATCAGGATGGTTGATGCAACACGGCGTAGCGTTGACGGGCGAAATTCGCCTCGTGCCGGCCTGGACCTGGCCAAGCTGGCCGACCAGCGACCAGTGGCTGCCAAGCGTGGAGCTGGCGGCGGCCCTGCTGCTGATTCTCTATGCCGAGTCGTACAGCTCGATCCGTGGCTTTGCGCTCAAGCACGGCGATAGCGTCAACCCCAACCGCGATCTGGCCGTGCTTGGCATCGCTAATGCGGTGTCCGGTCTGTTGCACGGCATGCCGGTCGGTGCCGGCTATTCGGGCACGTCGGCCAATGAAGCGGCCGGCGCGCAGTCCCGCGTATCGGGCCTGGTTGCCGCGGGCTGCATCTTGCTGATGGTGTTGCTGTTGCTGCGCTGGATCGAACGCATTCCTCAACCGGTATTGGCCGCGATCGTGATCCACGCAGTAAGCAAATCGCTGCGCCTTACGGTATTCACACCTTATCTGCGTTGGCATCGCGATCGGCTCGTTGCCTTGGCTGCCGTGCTCGCGGTGCTGTCGTTGGGGATTCTCAATGGCTTGCTCGTGGCGATCGCCTTCAGTCTGATCATGCTGTTGCGCCAGCTGGCAGCTGCCAGGCTCAGCGTGCTTGGGCAATTGGCCGGTGGTCATGACTTTGTCGACATCGCGATACATCCCGGCGCCGTCGAGTTGCCTGGCCTGCTTATCGTGCGACCCGAGGAGCCACTGTTTTTCGCCAATGCCGAAGCCGTGTTGGCGCAGGTGAGGCATCGCGCGCAGGATCATGCCGATTTGAAGCGTGTAATCCTGAGCCTGGAGGAATCCCCCGATCTCGATGGCACCACGCTTGAATCGTTAGGCGACCTGGTGACCTGGCTCGATGCGCACGGCATCGAGTTGCGCGTAGCGCGACTGAAAGAGGTGGCGCGCGATGCGTTGTTACGCATGGCCTTGCCGCAACTCACTCCGGAGACTCTGGATTACTGGAGCGTTGAAGATGCCGTGCGGGCCATCACCCCCTCCCCCGGCACACGAACTACGCAGGCTTAGCCGACGCAGGCGCTTTATGGTGTACCGAGCAGCTTTACCTGCATCGGAGCAAGCGGCGCATCCAGCGACACCTTTGCACTCGGGTCGATCAGGTCGATCCAGGAGCCGCTATCGGCAATACTTTTATCCAGCACGGGTCTCGCATCGTCCTTGCCGAGATTGACCAGCAACAGGCTTCGTCGCGATCCGTCTTCGCGCAGGATGCACAATACCCCTGACGCGTCATCGCACAGAACACGTTGGCTGCCCTCGCGCCATTCGAGTCTGCTCTGCCGCAGCGCCAGCAGTCCGCGGTACCAGTGATAGAGCGAATCCGGCCGCGCCTGTTCTTCTTCCAGCGACACGCCGTCGTTGGAATGCCCATAGCGGCGAGTCCACCACGGTTGATCGCCCCGATACCAGATCGCCGACCCCTTGGCCATCAGATCGGCCTGCCAGCGAAACGCTTCGCGCGACGGTATCTGGATGCCGTCGGATATCGGTATGTCCTTGAACGCACGGCCGCGCATGCCCAGCTCCTGCCCGTAGTAGATCAAGGGTTCGCCGCCCAGGATCAATGCGATGGCGGCACCCGCACGAGCCCTGGCCGGATCATCGTCGACCTCGGACATGTAGCGGTCCACGTCGTGGTTCTCGAGAAAGATCAGCTGATCCTTTCCGGCCGGAGTGATCGCCGCCATCTCGCCGAGCGCCTTGACGATGGCCTGCTTGTCGAGCTTCGCCAGCGCGCCGCGTAGCGGAAAGGCGAACACCATATCGGCATGACCCCGGCTCAACCAATCAGCGCCGTATCCCCAATCGGACTGTTCGGCGAGTATGCGCAGCGCGGGCCGGCGTGCTTTCAAGGCATCGAAGATCGGCGTCCAGAAACCGGCGAACAGGTTCTTGTCCAAACCCTTATTATCGAGGTCGTCCATCATATGGTCGATGCGAAACCCGTCGACGCCATCCACACCGCTGCCATCGCCATGCGGGTCGGCCCAGAACATCAGCAGGTCGAGAAAGTAGCGCTTCACCGCCGGCCGATTCAGGTCGACCATCGCGATGCCGATCTTACGGCCGTCGTAACCCGCCCATGCGGGCTGATCGAGGAAAGACTCAGCCACACTATGCTGCGGATCGCGCCAGAGCAGATAGTCGGCATAGGGCGACTTGGGCTTGCCGATCGCGTCGCGCCACCAGGGATGCCCCTCGGCGACGTACTGAAATTCCTCGTCGAGATAGACTTTCAAACCCCGCACATGTGCGGCACGAATAAACGCGAAGTAGTCGTCCATACTGCCGTATGCCGGCTCGATCGCCTTGAAGTCGGTCGCAAAGTAATTGTGGTAGTAGGGCGACGGTTGCAGGGGTGTAAGCAGAATGGAGGTAATGCCAAGCTGCTTGAGATAATCAAGCTTTGAGGTCAAGCCTTTCAGATCGCCAATGCGATCGCCGTTGCTGTCGCGAAAGCTGCGCTCGAAGATCTGATAGAACACTTCGTCGGACGGCTTGGCGGGTACTGGCCGCACTGGGCCTGCGACTCCCGCCGTTGTCGCCACGGCCAGCAACATGGCCAGGAGCATTCGCCACGGCTTTGTGACAAAAACCAGGGCAAGACCCATGGGGCTTTGAGTTTGTCGATTCCGCCCGCTCTCGTTCGTCATCTAGTGGAATAGCCCCTATCCAGTCACGGTGACCCGCATGCCCCTGAAACTTTACGCCCACCCTTTTTCTTCTTACAGCCAGAAAGCATTGATTGCGCTCTACGAGAACGGCACCCCGTTCGAATGGCGCTTGCTGTCGGGTGAAGACCCCCAGGTGCTGAAGGAATTTGCGGCGCTATGGCCGATCGGGCGCTTCCCCGTACTGGTGGACGGCGACCGCACGGTGACCGAGGCCACCACCATTATCGAATACCTCGGCCTTTATTATCCCGGCCCGGTGCCGCTGCTGCCCTCGGACCCGCGTGCCGCACTGGAAGTGCGCCATATGGATCGCTTCTTCGATAACTACATCTCCACTCCGCAGCAGAAGATCGTGTTCGACCATATGCGCTCCGAAGGCGAGCGCGACAGCTACGGTCTGGCCGCAGCCCGACGCATGCTGGAAACGGCTTATGGCTGGCTCGACAAGGTGATGGCCAACCGTGAGTGGGCAGCCGGCGATCAGTTCACGCTGGCCGACTGCGGTGCGGCACCGTTCCTGTTTTATGCGGACTGGTCGCACCGCATCGACGCGTCGTTTCCGCATGTCATTGCTTATCGGAAACGACTGCTGGCGCGGCCTTCCGTGGTGCGTGCGGTGGATGAAGCAAGGCCTTATCGGCCACTGTTTCCATTGGGTGCGCCTGACCGCGACTGATCTTTTTGCAATATTGCCTTGCTTGAATCAGTAGCGTAAAGCAGGCTCTTCCACTCGGAAGCTATTACTAATTAATACAGATTGCTCGCTGTTATTACAGTAATGCAATTGTTGTAGCAACGACTTCCATCGGCTTCGCTTTTACGTCTCGGGTTGTCGCGACTGAAGTCGCTCCTACGAATCAGGCGGGGTTCCGAGGTGGCGTATTAACGCATTAGCCTCCAAACAAAATGGATCGTGGAAAACTGTGACGTAATTCATATTTGCCATATGTATTACTACTCACAAAGTTCTTCTTCTAGTGCCATTCTCTCAGCGCGACAGCCGAACTTCAGTTTTAAGGGATCCCGCGTATTTCAATCGGGAATGCGCGGAGCGTGTGGCTGAAAATAGGCATGTCGCACTAGCAGAACGAAGCGAATCAGGCTGATTTCCCCAGTCATGCCGTTTCGTTTGAGTTTTTGACACATAAAACAGGGGCCGAGCAGGTTCTTAAGTAGCCGAGCGCATCGATTAGATTTTTGGCTTTTTCAAAAAAACGTTCATGCCATAGCGTGAGCGCGGGTTCTTTTTGTCCTGCGCTTAGGCTCGACGCATGCGCGACAGGTCTTTTGCGCCCTGCACTTTGTCCTGACCGTATCCCCGATGCCAAACCAGCCATATAGGGAGTCAGGCATGAACAAGATCTATCGAAAGATATGGAGCCGCGCGCTGAATCAGCTCGTGGTGGTTTCGGAGCTGGCCTCGTCCCAATCCAGTGGTGGACAAGGACAGCAAGCGACCGGGCGCTCATCGTTGTCGCGCCCACGACCGGGAATCTTGATCTTGCTGGCGGCAGCGGGCGGGATCGGCTGGGTCTTGCCGGCGCACGCGCAATCGGTGGACTGCAACCCCGCACCCTATAACGCCTATAACAGCACCGCCTCGTGCATGGGCTTGGGCGCCACGGCCAGCGGGGTCGGAGCGACTGCGCTGGGTTCGATCTCCAAAGCCTCCGTACTGGGTGCGCTTGCGGTGGGATACGCCGCGCAGAGCACGGGACAGAACGGCATCGCTGTTGGCTTTCAAGCCAATGCCGCCTTTATCAACTCCATTTATATCGGAGCGCGTACTGCGGCCGGTACGGGAGCACTAGCCAATAGCGCCATCGGTGTCGGCACCGACGTCACGGCCTCCGGAACCTCTTCCATCGCGTTTGGAACTCAAGCGGTATCCACTGGCAGCAACGCGATTGCCTTCGGCATCATCGCGAACGCCTCGGGTGCCTCGTCCATCGCCCAGGGCGATGGCGCGTCATCAGCCTCTACCAGTAGCGTAGCCATCGGCACTCATGCCTCGGCCGATGTGAACTCCGCCAATAGCGTAGTCATCGGTAGCGTGTCCAAAGCGGTCGGTGCCTTGAATGCCGTCGCCCTGGGCACGTCCGCTCAGGTGAATAACGGGCAAGCCACCGCATTGGGTGGCTTTACCGTTGCAAACGGCGATGGTTCGACAGCGGTCGGCCTGTCGTCGCAAAGCCTTTTCTCCCACGCGACCGCCGTTGGCTGGCAAGCCTATGCGACGGCCCTCAACGCAATCTACCTGGGCGCCCGTACCACCGGCACCGGCGCGTCGGCCGAGTCGGCCATCGCCATCGGCACGGATGTGACCGCGTCGGGCCTTTACTCCATCGGCATGGGCCTGCAAGCGAACGCGAGCCAGGGCGATGCTATCGCGATCGGCAGGCAGGCCCTCGCCACCGGATTGAACTCGATGTACATAGGAGCGCGTGCCAGCAACATTGCCGGCAGCGGCGCCACGGCGAACAACGCCATTGCGTTAGGCATCGATGTCACTGCCAGTGGAGTGGGATCCGTCGCGCTAGGCAACTTTACAGTCGCCTCAGGTGGGAACAGCCTCGCATTGGGCAACAGTTCCGCGACGGCCGGTAATGCCGTGGCGGTGGGGGAAGCAAGTGCCGCATCGGCCGCAAACAGCCTGGCGCTCGGGTTTACATCGAAGGCGCAGGCGGCTTCCACCATCGCGATCGGCGACACCAACACCGTAGCTGCAGCGGCCGGCACCGGCTCCATCGCCGGCGGTCACAACTCACAAGTGACCGGCGGCACCGGCGCGATTGCGCTGGGCGAAGGACAGACCGCCAACGGCAACGGCGCGGTAGCGATCGGTGATCCGAACACGGTCAATGGTAATGGCGCCGTAGGCATGGGTGCCAACAACACCGCCAATGGCGATGGTGCGGTAGCGATCGGCAATACCAACAATGCGCAAGGCGTCGGTTCGGTAGCGCTGGGCAATAACAGCAGCGCGCTGGCCGCCGGCGCGGTGGCCTTCGGCAATGCCGCCACCGCCAACAATGCGAACGATGTTGCGCTGGGCTCGGGCTCTACCACGGCAGCCACCGTGCAGACCGCGAACACCACCATCAACGGCACCACGTACAACTTTGCCGGTACCACGCCGACCAGCACAGTGAGCGTGGGTGCCTTGAACACGGAGCGCACCATCACCAACGTCGCCGCCGGCCGTATCAGCGGCTCCAGCACGGATGCCATCAATGGTTCGCAGTTGTTCGCGACCAATCAGGCGGTGAATACGGTGGGCACCACAGTGACCAACCTGGGCAATACGATTGCCACCAGCATCGGTGGCGGTACCACCTACAACCCCGCCACGGGTGCCATAACCACCAATGTCAGTTACGGCGGCAATACGTACAGCTCACTGCAGCAGGTATTCAACCAGATCGGTGGTGCGGTGGATGGCGCGGGCATCAAGTATTTCCACGCCAACTCCACGCTGGCCGACTCCAATGCCGCCGGCACGAACAGCGTGGCGATCGGGCCGGTATCCACCGCCAGCACGACCAATGCCGTATCCATCGGCAACGGCGCCACCGCCGGCGCGAATGTGGGCGATGTGGCGTTGGGTTCCGGCTCCAGCACGGCGACAGCCGTGGGCACCGCGAACACCACCATCAACGGCACCACGTACAACTTTGTCGGTACCACGCCGACCAGCACGGTAAGCGTGGGCACCGTAGGCAATGAGCGCACGATCACCAACGTCGCCGCAGGCCGCATCAGTGGCTCCAGCACGGATGCGATCAATGGTTCGCAGTTGTTCGCGACCAACCAGGCTGTGACTGCGGTGGGCGCCACGGTGACCAACCTTGGCAATACCATCGCCTCCAGCATCGGCGGCGGCACCACCTACAACCCGACCACGGGCGCGGTGACCACCAGCATCACCTACGGTGGCAATACGTATAGCTCGCTGCAGAATGTGTTCAACCAGATCGGTGGCGCGGTGGACGGCAGCGGTATCAAGTATTTCCACGCCAACTCCATCCTGCCCGACTCGCAAGCCATTGGCGCGAACAGCGTAGCGATCGGACCGGTGTCCAACGCCACCACAGTCAATGCCGTGTCGATCGGCAATGGCGCCACTGCCGGAACCAACGCGGGCGACGTAGCGCTGGGTGCCGGTTCGGCCACGGGAGCCGTGGTGCAGACGGGCAGCGGTACGATCGCTGGCACCACCTACACCTATGCCGGCACGACGCCGACCAGCACGGTAAGCGTGGGCACCGTGGGCAATGAGCGCACGATCACCAACGTGGCGGCGGGACAGGTGAACGGGTCGAGCACGGATGCGATCAATGGCTCGCAGTTGTTCGCCACGAACCAGGCCGTGGACAACCTGAGCAACGTCGTCACCGCCAGCACCATCCACTACTACAGCGTCAACGACAACGGCGTGCAGGGCGGCAATTACACCAACAACGGCGCGACCGGTCTCAACGCGCTGGCGGCGGGCGTTGGCGCTACGGCGACCGCAGACAGCGGTACCGCGTTGGGCCAGAACACCGGCGTCTCGGTACTGGGCGGCGTGGGGCTGGGTTCGGGCGCGGTTTCCGACCGGGCCATCGCACCAACCTCCGGCTCCATTACCGTGGGCACCAACACCATCCCGTACAACACCACCGACCGCAATCTGCTCGGCGCGGTCTCGGTCGGCAATGCCACCGATTTCCGCCAGATCACCAACGTGGCGGACGGCACGCTGGATCAGGACGCGGTGACCTTGCGTCAGTTGAAGGGCGCGATGAGTTCGTTCTCGGTCACGCCGATCAAGTACTTCCACGCCAACTCCACCGCATCCGATTCGCTGGCAGCAGGCGCGGAGTCGGTCGCCATCGGCCCGCAGACCACGGTGAATGGCGACAACGGCATCGGCATGGGTAATGGCGCGATCGTGCAGCAGACCGCGCCAGGTGGTACGGCGATCGGCCAGAACGCCACAGTGAATCTCGCCGATGGTGTGGCGCTCGGCACCAACGCCACATCCAATGGCATCCAGGCGTTGGCCTTGGGTGCAGGGTCGGGGGCCGCCTTTGCAAGTAGCGTGGCCTTGGGTTCCGGATCGCAGACCGATGCGGCCGTGGGTACCGCCAACACCACCCTCGGCGGCGTCACGTACAACTTCGCCGGCACGACGCCGGGGTCGACGGTGAGCATAGGCACCGTGGGCGCGGAGCGCACGCTCACCAATCTGGCGGCGGGCCGTATCAGCGGAAGCAGCACGGATGCGATCAACGGCTCGCAGCTGTACGCCACCAACCAGTCGTTGGGCTCGCTCTGGACGCAGTTCAACAACCTCGCCAATGTCGTCAACAACCTGCCTCCGGGCGGCGGTAGCGGCCCCACCACGGTGAACAATACGTTCCAGACCAGTACCGACAACACCAACCCGGCATCGTCGACAGGCAGCAACTCGACCGCGGCCGGCGCCGGCTCCAATGCCTCGGGCAACAACAGCACGGCCGTGGGCGCAGGCTCCACCGCCAGCGGCGACAACAGTGTTGCGATCGGTGCGGGTTCGCAGGCAACCCAGGCCAATTCGGTGTCGGTGGGCTCGGCAGGTCATGAGCGCACCATCACCAATGTGGCCAATGGTGTGAACCCGACCGACGCGGTGAACGAGAGCCAGCTCGACGACGCCATTGCCGAGGCCAAGAACTGGTCGAAGGACTACGTCGACCAGCGCTTCCAGGGTGTGGACCAGGAACTCAACCGTATCGGCAATCGCGCCAATGCAGGCATCGCTTCGGCGATGGCGATGGCGAGCCTGCCGCAGGCGTATCAGCCCAACCAGAGTTCCGCGAGCGTGGCGCTGGGCAGTTTCCACGGTGAATCGGGCATTGCCATCGGCGTGTCCACCATCACCGAGAGCGGCCGCTACGTGTTCAAGCTCAACGCCACCACCAACTCGCGCGGCGATGCCGGCGCGGGCGTGGGCGCGGGCGTGGTCTGGTAATGGGCGCCGCCCGGCGCCAGGCGCCGGGGCGCCTCCCGAAAGCATCGAGGAGTCATCGATATGCATAAGTCATGGAAACAGATCACCGTGGCGATCGCCGCCACGCTCGCACTGGCCGCCTGTGGCAACGTCAGCCACGACGTGGCCAAGGACGGTCATTCCGCCGGCGAACTGGTGTGGCCGGCACCCGACAAGGTTACGCCCATGCACAAGGGCGGTACGTTCCCGAATCTGGCCAATTTGCGGCAGATGCGTGCGGGTCTCAACAAGCAGCAAGTCTCCGACTTGATCGGCTATCCGCATTTCAGCGAAGGCGTGTGGGGCGTGCGCGAGTGGAACTACGTGTTCAACTTCCGCAAACCCGATAGCGACGAAGTGACGGTGTGTCAGTACAAGGTGCTGTTCGACGATGGGAAGATCGCGCGCAGTTTCTACTGGAAGCCCGAGTCGTGCGCCGCATTGCTTGAAGAGCCGAAGCTGGTTTCGCAGCCACCCAAGGAAGAAGAAGCGCCGCAGCAGTTCACGTTGTCGGCCGATGCGCTCTTTGCGTTTGGCAAGGCCGATATCTCGCCCGAAGGAAGAAACGCCTTGGCCGGCGTGGCGACGCAGTTGCATGAGCACATCGCGCGGGTGCACAGCGTCAACGTCACCGGATACACGGATCGCCTTGGTAGCACGGCAGGCAACCAGCAGTTGTCCGAGCGCAGGGCCCGCGCTGTGAAGGATGTTCTCGTTGCTGACGGGCTACCGGCCAGCAAGATCCAGACCGAAGGACGGGGTGAGAGCAATCCGGTGAAGGATTGCCCCGATGGTCCTCGCGCGCAGTTGAAGGCATGTCTCGCACCTAACCGGCGTGTCGAGGTAAGAGTCGACTAGTGAGAAGCGTGATTAACCTCAGTTTCCATCGTCGCCCCGGCGAACGCCGGGGTCCAGCGTCTTCAGTACGTTGAAGCGCAAGACACTGGGTCCCGGCGTTCGCCGGGACGACGGATAGGAGGGGTTTTAGAGATCGGCGATGGAGAGCTCCTGCGGTGACTGACTCAGCCACCGCAGGAGCGGATTACTCTTCCCTGTCAGGCGAGATCGAACCGATCCAGGTTCATCACCTTCACCCAGGCCGCGACGAAGTCACGGACGAATTTCTCCTGCGCGTCCGCGCTTGCATAGACTTCGCTCACTGCACGCAGTTGAGCATGCGAACCGAAGACCAGGTCGACGCGGGTACCGGTCCACTTGGCCGCGCCAGTCTTGCGATCACGCCCCTCGAACACACCTGTTCCGGCCGAGCGCGGCGTCCATTCCGTCCCCATGTCGAGCAGGTTGCGGAAAAAGTCGTTGGTCAGTGCTTCCGGTTTCTGCGTGAATACCCCGTGCGCATCCTTACCGGCATGCACGTTCAGGACACGCAAGCCGCCGATGAGCACCGTCATTTCCGGCGCCGTCAGTGTCAGCAATTGCGCCTTGTCGATCAGCAACGCTTCGGCGGGGACGCGGTACTTGCCCTTGAGGTAATTGCGGAAGCCGTCGGCGATCGGTTCGAGTGCCGCCACCGACGTCACATCGGTCTGCGCTTGCGAAGCATCCGCACGACCCGGCGTGAAAGCAACGGTCACCGAATGGCCCGCGTTCTTCGCCGCCTGTTCGACACCGGCACTGCCGCCCAGCACGATCAGGTCGGCCAGCGAGATCTTCTTGCCGCCAGACTGCGCGCTATTGAACTCGCTCTGGATACCTTCGAGGGTCTTGAGCACCTTCGCCAGTTGCTCAGGCTGGTTGACTTCCCAATCCTTCTGCGGCGCCAGGCGAATGCGTGCGCCATTGGCGCCGCCACGCTTGTCGGAACCGCGGAACGTCGATGCCGATGCCCAGGCCGTCGACACCAGCTGCGAAACGGACAATCCCGATGCCAGGATCTTCTGCTTGAGCGAAGCGATGTCCTGCGCGTCGACCAATGGGTGATTGACGGCCGGAATGGGATCCTGCCAGGTCAATTCTTCGCTCGGCACTTCCGGGCCCAGATAGCGGGCGCGCGGCCCCATGTCGCGATGGGTCAGCTTGAACCAGGCGCGGGCGAAAGCGTCAGCCAATTGCTCGGGATGTTCCAGGAAGCGACGCGAGATCTTCTCGTAGATCGGATCGAAGCGTAGCGAAAGGTCGGTAGTGAGCATCGTCGGCAGCAGCTTCTTCGACGGATCATGCGCATGCGGAATGGTTGCCTTGGCATCCTTGGCAACCCACTGATTGGCACCGGCGGGACTCTTGGTCAGTTCCCACTCGTGGCCGAACAGGTTCTCGAAGAAGCCGTTGCCCCATTTCGTCGGCGTGGCAGTCCAGGTGACCTCCAGGCCACTGGTAATCGTGTCGCCGCCCTTGCCGGTACCGAAGCTGTTCTTCCAGCCCAGGCCCTGGTGTTCGAGGTCGGCGGCCTCCGGTTCGGGCCCGACATTGTCGGCGGGTCCGGCACCATGCGTCTTGCCGAAGGTATGGCCGCCCGCGATCAGTGCGACGGTCTCCTCGTCGTTCATCGCCATGCGCCCGAAGGTCTCGCGAATATCGTGCGCCGCGGCAAGCGGGTCCGGATTGCCATCCGGACCTTCCGGATTGACGTAGATCAGGCCCATCTGCACCGCGCCCAGCGGATTCTCGAGGTTGCGCCCGCTGTCGGTACGGCTGCTCTCGCTGCCGTGCAACTCTTCGTCGGCCACGATCACGCCTTCGCCGTCTGCGTCGCCGGCCGCGCCCTTGCCGTAGCGAACATCGCCGCCCAGCCAGGTTTTCTCGTTGCCCCAGTAGACATCCAGATCCGGTTCCCAGGTGTCCTCGCGCCCGCCGGCGAAACCGAAGGTCTTGAAGCCCATGGTCTCAAGCGCAACGTTGCCGCTGAGGATGAACAGGTCGGCCCAGGAAATCTTCTGGCCGTACTTCTGCTTGATCGGCCACAACAGGCGGCGCGCCTTGTCGAGGCTGACGTTATCCGGCCAACTGTTCAGTGGCGCGAACCGTTGCTGACCGCGCCCGCCGCCGCCACGCCCGTCGCCGATGCGATAGGTGCCGGCGCTGTGCCAGGCCATGCGGATAAATAGCGGGCCGTAGTGCCCGAAGTCCGCGGGCCACCAGTCCTGCGAATCGGTCATCAGCGCCGCAAGATCCTTCTTCACCGCCGCCAGGTCGAGGCTCTTGAACGCCTTGGCGTAGTCGAAGCCCTGGTCGAGCGGGTCGGATTTGCTGGAGTGCTGAGCGAGCAGGTCGAGCCGCAGCTGTTTAGGCCACCAGTCGCGGTTCGTGGTACCGCCACCGGCGGCGTGGTTGAACGGACACTTTGCTTCGTTAGACATGGCAATCTCCTTGGGAAGATCAACTTAGCTAAGTTCTACGAAATAAGATTTCAGTGACGCCCTCGTCGAGGGGACGCTACCTGTCATCCCGTGCGAGCGATCCAGCTCGCTGAGGGAAGCCATGGCATGCGTTGTACGAGTATGACTCGCGCCGACGGAATTACCGTAAAACTTATGTCAACGAGCAGCGTTTTCCTGTTTCAGACCATGCCAAAACTCGGTTCTTGCGCTTTTAACCGGAAAGCTGCGATTCGAATCGTTCCGCCACCCAATCGATAAACACGCGTAACCGATTGGACACATGACGATTCGGCGGGTAGACGAGGTGGAGCGGATAGGGCTTGGGACGCCATGTCGACAGGACCTCGCGCAGCTCACCGCGCGCGACGGCATCGCGTGCGACGAACGCGAAGGTCTGGATAACGCCAAGGCCGGCCAGGCCGGCGGCGAAATGGGTGTTGCTCTCGTTGATGCCGACAACATGTCGCGCAGCGATCTCAAACCGACGGCCGTTTTTCTCGAAGCGCATCGGCAGAATGCGCCCCGTGCGCGCCGATAGATAATTCACCACCCGATGTGCCGGTGTATCGAGGTCTTCGGGGTGCCGCGGCACGCCGTACCTGTCGATGTAATGGGGCGAGGCGCAGGTGATCCATCGTGCGTGTGCGATCGTTCGCGCGACCAGGCCGGGATCTGTGAGCACGCCGCCGCGGATCACACAGTCGATGTTGTCGCCGATCAGGTCGACATGGCGATCGGATACACCAAGGTCGATACGTATGTCGGGGTAGCGGGCGAGGAAATCCGGCAGCGCCGGTATCAGCAGGCGATCGGCCACCGACGAGCCGAGATCGACACGCAAATGACCGCGCGGACGCGACTGTGCAGCGCTGAAACTCCCGTCGATGTCTTCCAGTTCCTTGATGACCCGCGCGCTTTTCTCGTAGTACGTCGCGCCGTCCGGCGTCACTGTCACGCGCCGTGTCGTGCGCTGAAGCAATTGCACGCCCAGATGCGTTTCCAGCGTTTGTACCAGCTTGCTGACTGTGGCCTTGGGAAGCTGCAAAGAATCGGCCGCCTTGGTGAAGTTGCCGGCTTCGACGACGCGGGCAAACGCACGAATAGCCAGCAACTGATCCATGACAATTGTCCATGCAGGTGGATAAAGAAGAGCGTTGTATCGACTTTAAAGACAAAGGGTGCGGCCTAACTTATCGCCAACGGCATAAGCCGCAACCCAAGAAAACTGTCATGAAAACTCCCACTCAGCTATTGCAAGCCTATCTGTCGGAAATCCAGGATCCGGCGGCGGTCGCCGCCTTGTTCGCCGAGGATGGCATCCTCGAACTGCCGGCACTTTCGTCCATGGGCATCGATGCACGTGCACAGGGGCCGGCCGCTATCGAGAAATTCATTGCCGGCTTGCTGACCAACGTTCCGGACTTCCGCTTCAAGAACGTGCAGATCCTGATCGAAACGGCGGACCAGGTCTTTGCCGAATACAGTATCGAGGCCAAGGTGCTCTCTACCGGGAAGTTGTATCGCCAGACGTATGCCGGGCGGCTGGTCATGCGGGAGGGAAAGATCAAGCTGCTGCGCGAATCGCTCGATACGCTGGCCGCATATCGCGCATTCAGCAAGGATGTCTGAACGGCTCAAGTGTCCGCAAAACCCGGTAACTGTCCGCCATCCCCTGTCCGGTCAGTTGCCGGGTTGTCCGCGGACGCCGGACAGCAGCCAGGCCATCTTCCGTGAAATGGCTCAACCATGCGGTTTCTTGGCTCTTTTAAACCTTGGCACGCCCCTTGCCATCTCTACCGTGAAAGCCCAACCACTCACGGAGAACGATCATGAAATTCGAGAACCTGCTGCTGCGTAGCCTGTTCACCGCCTGCTCGCTGGCCTGCCTGCTCACCCTGGGATCGATGCTGGTCTGATATGTCGATTTCCCGGTCTCCCATTCGTCGGATAGACAGGGCGTCCGCTGTGACTGCTGGCGCCCGTCTTCCACTGGAGATCGTTCATGGCGCATACCTCACCTCTTATTCCTGCTATTGAGCTTGCCAAGCGCAACGGCACGACCTTTCCCAACGAAAGCGATGCATACCGCCAGGCGCGCAATGCCCTGCTGGCCGAAGAAATCGAACTGCGGCGACATATCGAACGTGTCGCGGAACAACGACGCGCCCTGCCGCCCGGGGGCGAAGTCAGCGGCGACTATCGCTTTGAAGACGAAAACGGCCCCTGCGATTTCGCGGCGCTGTTCGGCAACAAGCAGACCCTGGTCGTCTACAGTTTCATGTTCGGCCCTCAGCGTGAACGTCCGTGTCCGATGTGTACGTCGATGCTCAGCGCGTGGGATGGCGAAGCCCGCGATATGGAGCAGCACATTGCGCTGGCGGTCGTCGCGCGATCGCCGATCGATCGCCTGCTTGCGTTCAAGCAGCAGCGTGGCTGGCGTGGCCTTCACCTGTACTCCGATACGAACGGCCATTTCAGCCGCGACTATCACGGCATGAGCAAGGATGGCGGCGACGATGCCACGGTCAATGTGTTTACCCGGCGCGATGGGACTATCCGGCATTTCTGGGCCGGCGAGATGGGACTGGAGACGTCCGATCCTGGGCAGGATCCGCGTGGCGCGCCCGACTTGATGCCGATCTGGACGGTGCTGGATATGACGCCTGAGGGGCGTGATCCGCATTGGTATCCGAGGCTTGAGTATGCCGATTGAGAGCTAAAGGCTCGCTTCGCATCACATCTTGCGCCCCCTCACCCCAACCCTCTCCCCCGGCAAAGCCAGGGGAGAGGGAGCCAGGTTGCGCAAGTACGAAACATTGAGACTGCCTCAGTGGAACTCCCTCTCCCCTGGCTTTGCCGGGGGAGAGGGCTGGGGTAAGGGGGGCTTTTCAGGCGCACTGTAAGAACCCCCCGTTCTATCGACATGCGGACAAGTCATGTCGTTTAGCCATCTATACGCCTGTCGTGACATGTTACGTTTACGTCACGCTGCATCGCAGCAATCACGACGAGTGCGCCAGCGCCCTGCCCACGGCACGGCGGCAGGGATGGCTTTGGCAGCTTGATTGATCGGCGACATGTATCGCTGCCCTCCCCCAGTTCGAAGAATGGCCTTGAAAACTACTTATCTACCCAAGCTCAAAGCGAGCGCCGCTGTTATCGCCGCTGCCCTGGCTGTTGCTGCGCCAGCCGCACATGCGCAGTCCACCACCGGCAGCATCTTCGGCCAGGTTCCCACCGGCAACGGCGAATCGGTGCAGATCAAGGGCTCGACCGGCATCACCCGCGTCGTCAACGTGGATGCTCGCGGACGCTACGTAGCTTCCGAACTGCCGGTCGGTACCTATTCCGTATCGCTGCTGCGCGATGGCAACGTGGTCGACTCACGCCCGGACGTAAGCCTGCGCGTCGGCACCGGCACGGACGTTTCCTTCCAGGCTCCCGAAACCAAGGATCTCGGCGGCGTATCGGTCAATGCGACGGCCATCCCGCCGATCGACGTGACCAGTGTCGACTCGCGTACCGTGGTGACCTCGCAGGAGCTGGCTCGTTTGCCCCTGGGCCGCTCGGCCGAAGCCATTGCGCTGCTGGCACCGGGCGTGGTGAACAACAGCGGCGGCTATACCGGACGCACCGGACAGTCGCTGGTCAGTTTCGGCGGTTCCGCCGCCAGCGAGAACGCTTATTACATCAACGGATTCAATACGACCGATCCGCAACGCGGCCTGGGCGGCATCACGCTGCCGTATGGCGCGATCGATCAGCAGGAAATCTATACCGGCGGCTATAGCGCGCAATACGGTCGCTCCGATGGCGGCGTTATCAACATGGTTGGCAAGCGCGGCACGAACGAGTGGCATTTTGGCGCGCAGGTGTTGTGGGAGCCGGAATTTGCACGCGCCGATGGCACTGATACGTTCTACACGCAAGGCCTGCCCGCCTCGCCGATAGCCGGCAATCTTTATGCGCCCAACAGCAAGAATCGCCAATGGACCACGACCTATGACGCCTATGTCGGCGGCCCGCTGATCAAGGACAAGCTGTTCCTGTTTCTTGCCGCCGAAGCATCGCGGCAGGACGGCACCACGGTAAACAATGTGTCCGACGCTCAGCCTTATGTGCGTTACCACGACAGTCTGCCCAAGTGGTACGGCAAGCTCGATTGGAACATTACCGACAGCAATATTCTTGAAGTGACCGGCGCGTCGAACAAGAAGAGCACGTCGGGCAGTGTCTACGGCTACAACTACAACACGTTGCAGCGTGGCGACTTCATCAACTACGCCGACAACATCAAGACCGGTGGCGATATCTATACGGCAAAATTCACCAGCTACATCACCGACGCACTGACCTTCAGCGCCAGCTACGGCAAGATGAACAACGTCAACTACGACGCGCCGGGCGGCTATGACGGCAGTCTGACGTATCTGGCCGATATCCAGAACCAGAACCCTGCCCTGAACGGCGGCACCTCGATCGGCAACCGGCAGATCACGCGTTCGCTGTACAACGCCGATCGGCACGACACCAGCAACAATCTGCGCATCGACCTGAGCTACCAGCTCGGTGCTCACACGATCTCGGTGGGCCTGGATAACCAGAACTCGCGCGCGATCGCGCAAGGCAGCCAGACCTCGGGCCCCGGTTATTACTGGGATTACGCCTATACGACCACGCCCGGTGTCGCCTTGATTCCCAACCTTGGCGTCGGTGCGCCGGCCAACTATCCCAATGGCGGTTCGGGCTATTACGCGATCCAGTACGTCAACAGTTCGATCGCCAGTGTGCGCTCGGCACAACGCGCGCAGTACATCGAAGACAAATGGCAACTCAACGATCGCTGGCTGCTGTCGCTGGGCCTGCGCAACGATCAGTTCACCGACTACAACGCCGACGCGCAGTCGTATATCCGCCAGACACGGCCGCAATGGGCACCGCGACTGGGCTTCAGCTGGGACGTCAATGGCGATGCCAGCTTCAAGGTCTACGGCAATGCCGGCCGTTACTACCTTGGCCTGCCCTTGAATCCTGCACTCAACGCCGCCGGTGCATACGTGGCCACACAGCAGTATTTCACTTACTCGGGTATCGCGGCGGACGGCACGCCGACCGGCCTGACGCCGTTCTCCAACGCGGTTTCGCCGAACAATACCTATGGCGTGCTACCCGATCCCAAAACGGTGACCGCGCAGAATCTCAAGCCCGAGTACCAGGACGAGTTCATCCTCGGCTTCACCAAGTCGATCGACAGCCAATGGGTCTATGGCGCCAAGCTGACACAACGTGTCTTGCGCAGCGGGATCGACGACTACTGCGATGTGCCGACGATCGAAAACAAGGCGGCTGCCCTGGGCTACGACGTCAAGGCGACCAATAGCTGCTACCTGATCAATCCCGGCCGCGCCAATACGTTTACCGTCGTGGACAACACCGGCGCGTATCGCAACGTTACGCTGAGCAATGTCGAGATGGGATTCCCGACGCTCAAGCGCAAGTACTACGGGCTCGAAGCCTTTCTCGAACATCCCTTCGACGGCACCTGGTACGGCAAGATCGATTACGTTTTCTCGCGCAGCTACGGCGACACCGAAGGACAGTTGCGCTCGGATATCCAGCAGACGGCGGCATCGACCAGCATCGACTGGGACTTCCCCGCGCTGATGTCCTTCAGCAATGGCGCGCAGAGCAACGACCATACGCATCAGATCAAGCTGTTCGGCTATTACCAGATCACGCCGGAATGGCAGGTCTCCGGAAACATCCAGCTGGTCTCCGGCAACCCGCGCAATTGCCTTGGTTATTACGGCCCGCAACAGACCGATCCGGACGGCTATGGCAGTTTCTATCATTGGTGCGGCGGCCAGCCGTCGCCGCCAGGCACGCATCGCCTGCCGTGGAACAAGCAGGTGGATCTGGGCGGCACCTATCGCCCGGCATTCGGCGAAGGCAAGCTGGCGTTTTCGTTGAACATCTTCAACGTGTTCAACTCGCAGACGATTCTCAATGCGTATCCGTATTTCCAGATTTCGCCTGGGACGCCGGATCCGTTGTATGGCTCGGCGGTTGAGCGGCAGCAACCGCGTTATGTGCGGTTGAGTGCGAGTTACGATTATTGAGGTGTTCGTGCAAGAGCGCCCCCTCACCCCAACCCTCTCCCCCGGCAAAGCCAGGGGAGAGGGGGCCTACTGAGGGAGCCTCAATGTTTCGCACTTACACAAACTGACTCCCTCTCCCCCGGCTTTGCCGGGGGAGAGGGTTGGGGTGAGGGGGGCTTTTCAACGCACCTCAAACCATTCGATTTGTATCGGAGTGTATGAACCTCCTACAGCGATACATTTCGATGCCCTTTCGCGGCACACATGACACATCCGAGATAAGTCGAAGCGGCCTACTAGGCACGCCGGCCGCAGTGGTGGCCACTTATCGACGGAAAACCAAACATGAAAAGCAGCAAGCAGATAACAACGGCCCGAGCCTTACTGATCGGAGCCGCAATGATGGTCAGCGCATTGACGACCCTTCATGCCCAGTCCGCAAACGCCAGCCAACAATATTCGTCGTCGGCAGGCGCTCAACACACCACCGACAGCCGACCGGATTGGAACGTGGACTATCCGTCCCAATTGGGCCCGCAAGGCATCATCACATCCGATGCGGCGGCGGCTGATGCGAAGCCTCCGCATAAAAATCACAAAGATAATTCACAAACGCGTTTACCTTAGGACTGACCAGACGTCTCGATGCATGCAGCACCCAGGCTTCGACATGCCCTTCCCTGGCGGTGCCCCAACTGACAAGTTCGCCACTGGCCAATTCGTCGATGAGGACGGAGCGTGGCAGCAGGGCTGCACCCGCACCGGCACGTACCGCATCGCGGATCAGCAGCGGCGTGGAAAACCACATGATGCCGCGGGGATGAAAGCTGAGGTCCCTGCGGCCGTCGGTCACATTCCATACGGCCGGCTCAGGCATGCCGGCTCGCAGTATCGCCGGAACGGTTTCCGCCGCGCGTTTGCCGGTCGCCTGCCTGGGTTTCTGCAGGGATGCGGACGCAACAACGATCAATGGCGCCTTGAGAAAGCAACGGCCGACCAGATTCTCGTCGCGCCGTGGATTGACGCGGATGACGATGTCGTAGCCGTCCTCGACCAGATCGGTAAAGCGATCTTCCGCAATTACTTCCAGTTGTACCTCGGGATAGGCCGCCGCAAAACCCGCGGCAACACGACCCATCGCCGAATGCGCGAAGAATACCGGCGCACTCACGCGCAATCGTCCGCGTGCACGCCCCGGACCCGCACTGACATCCTGACCGACTTCAGCGATTTCTCCGAGCAGGCTTTCGGTACGTGCATGCAATAGCGCGCCTTCATCGGTAAGCCGAAGCGAGTGCGAACCGCGCTCGATCAGACGTACGCCGAGACTTTCTTCCAGCTCGCGCACGCGCCGGGACAAGGTGGCCTTGGGCTGGCCGGTGGCGCGACTGGCACGGCCAAAACCACCGTGAGTAGCGACCAGGTTGAAAAGCGACAACGCCGACAGATCCATAAGGCAGTTCCATATATGAGACGACCTGTCCCGATCTTAGCGTCTATGCACCACCAGTGAAACGCCTAGCATAGACGTCAAGGGACAACACACCGCCTCAAGAACGAACGATCGCGGTTGTGGGATGCCCCATTCATATGCTTTCTCAGGAGAACTCTCATGACCATTCTCGTTACAGGTAGCACCGGTACGATCGGCTCCCAGGTGATCGCGAAGCTTGCCGCCAGTGGCGCCGATGTGCGCGCACTCACTCGCTCGCCGGAAAAGGCACGCTTTCCGCAAGGCGTCACTGCGGTCAAAGGCGATCTGATGGACGTCGAAGCGATGCGCGCGGCACTCCAGGGCGTCGACAGCCTGTTTCTGCTGGTACCCAACGGCTCCGATGAACTGACCCAGGCGATCAATACCCTTAGCCTTGCTCGCGAAGCCGGTGTACGCGGCATTGTCTATCTCTCGGTGACGCGTAGCGATGTCTACACCGATGTCCCGCATTTCACCGCCAAGCATGCCGTCGAACGCATGATCGAGCAGCTCGATTTGCCTGCCACCATTTTGCGCCCATCGTACTTCTTCCAGAACGATGTCACGCTGAAGGGCCCGCTGCTCGGCGCTGGCCTGTATGTGTCGCCTGTCGGCGGCAAGGGCGTGTCGATGATCGATACCGGCGATATCGCCGATGCAGCGGTGAAAGAGCTGTTGCGTCGCGCACATGCCGATGCGCCGCTGCCGCGCGAGCTCTACGAACTGGTCGGCCCCGATAGTTTGAATGGCGCGACGCTTGCCGAGATATGGACCGACGCGCTTTCGCGCCCCGTGCGTTACCTCGGCGACGATCTCGATGCATTCGAGAAGCAGCTGGCGGCGGTAGCGCCGAGCTGGAAGGCTTACGACCTGCGGCTGATGATGCGCCGATATCAACAAGATGGTGCGGCAGGCAGCGCCGCCGATATTGAGCGATTGACCGCATTGCTTGGGCGGGCGCCGCGTTCCTATCGCGATTTTGCGATCGAAACCGCACAAAGCTGGCAAAACTGAGCGCAACAGCCATCCGCACCCGATGTTCCGACGCAGCTGCTCGATCCATTCGCGCAGCTGTGTCGGAACAATTAAAGCTAATTCCCGCCAAGCCTGCTAAGGTCCGCGCCATGCCAGCACGCCCCCCTCGCAAGACCCCTAAGCTCACCCATCCGTGGTTGGCCTGGTGGAACGTCGGCATCCGTACCGCCGACATGATGATCGCTTCGGGCGAAGTCATCGCGCGACGCAGCCAATGGATGGGCAGCATGGGAGCGACGCCATCGGCCTCGGATCAGCGTGAGCTGCAGCGCATGGTGGGAGAGAAACTCGATGCCGCGCAGGACTCTCTGTTGGCGATCTCCATCATGACCGGCGATGCGTATTGGTCGGCGACGATGCGATGGATCGAACAACCGGGCTGGACCATGCACGGCCAGTTCGACGGTGCCGCCATGGCGCAGGCGGCGTCCGGCGCATGGGGCGACGCGGCACGGATCGTCGATGCAGGCATGAAACCCTTTGGCGAACGCGCCAAGAGCAACGCTAAGCGGTTGCGCAAGCGAAAATCGCCGGGCTGAAGGCGGAGTGTTTTCTAAGTCCCTGCCACGCATCGAATAACATCGGCGTAACGGCCAAGCGAGGAGTCTGGGGGATACGTCGGGCCACCATCGCTTGCTCGACGCCTCAGATTGCGCATCCATTTCATGCCTCTGAGTTGCCTGCAAAGGGCGATCCTTCATAGAGGCAAGCTTATGACCCGACCGCCGAAGTCGCTGACGCTCGAAACCATCCACTCGATCTATCAGGGGCCGTCGCTGGGCAAGCCCAGCGAGAAAGCTGTGTATGTCCCCATTGGCCATATGCGGCGCGATCCTTCTCATCCGGGTACGCCACCTCCGCGTCCGCTGCCGCCCAATTCGCGGCGCCCGCGCTAAGTCGATCTCGGGCGTCCCGCCTCCTGGCGGATCGCCGCGGCTGGCGTTGCATCTGCTTCATTGAAAGCATGATCGAACGAGATCGTGCGAGGGGGGCGCATGTCCACTGTTTTGGTCGAAGTTTGGGCAGATGGCCCGAATCTGCTTGGTTTATGGCGAGGAAAATGGCGGCTCACGCTCGACGGTTCCACAGTACCGGGCCGCTTCGGTTCCACCTCATGGCACGACAGCGCAGTGGCTGCGATCGATGAGGCGGCATCGTTGGGCAAATCGGACAAACGCAACGTGCCGAGCGTCGATGTCCCTCCCACTAGACACTAGAACGCGATAGCCCGGCACCAACCTTCGGATAGAGGACATCCGTTATATGAACGACGACTACACGTTCCTGCCGATCGCCGAAGCGCTGCCACGCGATCTGCACGCGCTTTCGCGGTGGTACGCGCAGCCCGTACAGGTCACCCAGGAACGCTTTCTGGCCAGCCTCGTCGCCGATTCGGAACGTTTTGCAGAACGTGCGCGCCAGGAAGCACCGTTGCCGGACAATGTCGTGCGCCTTTCGACCTATCGGCTGAAGAAAAAAGGCAGCTGATCGCTCGGAAAAATCGCCGCGCAAGGCGTATGGTGGAGGGCATGGTTTTGCCCGGGCAACGCCTTGGCATGCCCTGACCACCCAGACAACGAGCCATGTATGCCGAAGACCCGAGAGACGATCGAAAAAGATCTGGCTCACCTCGACGCCAGCGTCGTCGTGTTGCTCAAGGAATATCCCGACAAGCCGGAATTCTGGATGGAGTTTTCCGGCCTGGCCGGCAACCTGCTGGAAGGTGCAAGCAGTGACGACCGCGGCTGGGTCGGCAAGCGCATCGAAGCGATCCTGCAGCGCCGCGGCGCCGGGCTCCCACCCGAAAATCTGTTGTCGCTTGTCACGGGTTAGCCGCGACGCGCTCGCTATCGGTTGCCAAGGCCTAATCGCCCAACGTGCAGAAGGTTTGCAGCCGGTGCCCTTCGGCACGCAGTCGCTGCCCGCTTACCCGGCTTGAGGCTCCCGGCTGCAAGCCTTCTGCACGTCGAAACGCTATTTGATCAGGCGGTGCGAAAACCCGGCGGCAATCGATGATGGCGAGGACGAAGTCGCGCGCCGGCGCCCGAGACAGACGCACAGATAGAGCGCACTCAAGGCGATGCCACGCCACATGTTGGCGTCACCGCCATCGGCGTGCAGCAATTCGAAGAGTGCCAACAGAAACAGATCAGCTGCCGCAATGAATCCAATACTGCGCATACCGGTGTAGGAGCCTTGTAGGATCGCCATGCCGATATGATGAAGCGGGGCGGCATAAAGATGCGCTATCGCAAAACTGCCTGCATCGTATAAATCGCGTAAATAGTTTTTACGCCAACTAGCCCGAAAACATCGGGAGCGGCGCAATTGCCGCCCCCGTTATGCAAGTACCGCTATCAGGCCGCCAGCGCTTCGCCAAACAGCTTGGCCAGTGCCTGCCGGTGACGCTCGGCTGCCTCAACATTGAATGCCGGATGATCGGGCACAGCGAAACCATGGTGCGCGCCGGCATAGGTTTCGACGATGTGCTCGACGCCCGCGACGGTAAGCGCCTTTCCAAGCTCGGCCTTCTGCGCATCCGTGAAGTGCGCATCTTCCACCGCACCGGCGACATAGACGCGACCGGTGATGCCCTTGACGAAAAGGTGCGGACTATCGGGCTGGTCCGTCGCCAGACCGCCGGCGTGGAACGATGCGATGGCGGCAAATGCGTCTTTGTATTCGCCCGCGACCGTCAGCGCGACGTTGCCGCCCATGCAATAGCCGACGCCGCCCAAACGCTCGCCCTTGACCTCCGAACGCCCCTTCAGAAACTCGATGAAGGCCGCGCTATCGGAGACTTTGCGGTCACGGCTTAGGGTGCCGACCATGCGGATCAGATTTTCCAGCTGCTTGGGATCGGCGAACACCTTGGCCGGCACCATCTGCTCGTAGCCACCCTCGCGGTAGTAGAGATCCGGCAGCAGCACTGCATAGCCGGTATCGGCCAGTTGCTGAGCCATGTCCCACAGCGCCGGGCGAATGCCCAGGCCGTCCATATAGAAAACGACGGCAGGCCATGAGCCAGTGCCGGCCGGCGTGAACAACGAGGCCGGGCAGTTTCCATCGCGGGTCTTGATAACAACGTCGGTACGGGACATCAGCGGCATCTCCGGGGATGGGGGAAATGCCGCATTATAGATATATGAGGATATCCTCATACAACAGCAAGAGCTTGCGGCCCGCCGAAAAGGCGCCCGATACGTATTAATGCAGCGGCATGACGCAATGAAGACTGGCGCAGATCACCCGCAGCAGGGCCATTTCTTCGGGCGTGATCTTGTCGTCGGCGCGGATCGCGCGAACCAGACTCTGGATAAAGATTTCCTTGGCCGCCGGCATCAAGCCGTCGAGTTCACCCAGCGCGCGATCCAGGGCCTGCTGCCAGTCCAGGGGCGGTGTTTGCCAGACTTGTGCGTTACCCGGAAAAGCATCGGTCATCGCCAGTAGCCATGCGCGCCGTGCAGCCGCATCGTCGCTGCTGCCATGCGCGGCGACGATGGCGATAACGAACGAAGCACTCGCGATACATGCGGGTAGTTTCCTTTGACCATCGACGGGAGCACTGCGCGGATGCAGGGCTTCGGACAACTGCAATCGCATCAACCTTGCCAGGCAGTAGTCTTCCAGACCGACCTGACTGTTGGTTCGCGTGACGGTTTCCAACGTACTCAAAAAGGTCTGCAGGCGCCCCTCCGGCAACTGCTTGAGTACCGGAAAAGACAAGGCAAGCAGACTCATGCGCTTGCCGGGCGCGAGACTTTTCACCTGCTCCGCCAATCCGGCAACGGCGTATTGCATGTCATCGCCGAACGCACTCGCGATCGAGCGACGCTGCGTCGCCGCCAACGCCTCCTGCGGCGACAGGACAATGGCAAACATGAGCGCCAACGCCGATTCCGGTTGCTTGGTCGCCTGGATCAAGGCTGCCGACGAGGCTGGCGATACTGCGGTCGCCGCACCCGCCTCACCACCGCTGCCACCAGGCTCGGTAAGCAAAGGCGCGGCGGCGACCGCGGCACCCAGCGTGAACGGTATCGGGTTCGAGGGCGATGCCGTTGCCTCGGGCTCGCGCTCCAGTGCCTGGGCACGCGCGGCCTCCGCGTCCTGCATTGCGCTGAAAATCGTTTCCAGCTCGGATTCGCGAAAACTCGGATCGAGACTGCGAATACGCTTCATCAACGGCGGATGCGTCGCATACAAGCCGTCAAAGAATCCCGGCGCATCGGATTCGCCAAACAACATGTGCGCGACTTCGTGACGATTGGCCGCCTGCAGGCGCGAACCGTCACCCAAAGCCGCGATCTTTTTCAATGCACCGGCAATGCCCTCAGTCTGCCGAGTGAACTGCACTGCCGAAACATCCGCCAGCGATTCGCGCGAACGGGCCACCGAGGCCTGGATCAACCGGCCGAAGAAATAACCGATATAGCCGGCGGCGAGCAGCGCCAGGCCGATCACCCAGACTCGGCCGTCCGAACCGCGGCGACCAAAACGGACATTGCCGAAATTAAGCAGCTGCCTGCCGATCACCGCCAAGGCCATGATGCCGAACAGCAAACCGATCAAGCGAATATTGAGCCGCATATCGCCATTGAGCACATGGCTGAACTCGTGCGCAATTACGCCCTGCAGTTCATCGCGAGTGAGATTGTCCAGACAGCCCTGCGTCACGCAGATAGCCGCATCCGACACCGAGTAGCCGGCGGCAAATGCATTGATGCCCGGCTCGTCCTGCATCAGATAGATGTCCGGCACCGGCGAGCCCGATGCGATGGCCACCTCTTCGATCACATTGCGCAGCAGGCGCAGCTGCGGATCGTGTGTGTCGGGCGAAACGCGCACCGCGCCCATGTTCTCGGCAACCGCCTTGCCGCCGCTCGAAAGACTCATGATGCGATACATCGCGCATCCGCCGATCACCAGCAGCATGCCGATCGTGGTCAGCGGCAACAGCCGGCGACTGGCCCAGCCCGTATGGGCCAGCCCGTGGCGCGCCATCATGACCCAGACCACGGCATCCACCGTAACGACGATCGCCACCACGGCCAGCACGAACAGCAACACCATGCGACGGCTGCTGCCGCGCACGCGCGCTTGTTGAGCGAAGAAATCCATCGCGTTTCCCCAGGGCGGCCGTCACGCGCCAGCGCGAGGGCCGGGTCGATCAGCTGAAGGAAACCTTGGGAGCTTCGCGTGCCGCCGGATTCTCAAGGGCGAGCGGTTCGGCCGGCTGAAAACTGAAGCTGTTGGCGACGAACGAACCCGGAAAAACCTCGCGCCGGTTGTTGTACGTCATGACGGCGTCGTTGTACGCCTGACGCGCAAACGCCACGCGATTCTCGGTCGAGGTCAGCTCTTCGGAGAGCTGCATCATCGTCTGATTGGCCTTGAGGTCCGGATACGCTTCGCTCAACGCGAACAACCGGCCCAGGCTCTGCGTCAAGGCATTTTCGCTACCGGCAAGCTGCTGCATCGCCGAAGGATCACCCGGATTGGCCTTGGCGCCGGACAGATCGGTCACCGCCATATTGCGCGCCTTCACCACCGCCTCGAGCGTCTCGCGCTCATGCGCCAGATAGGCCTTGGCCGTCTCGACCAGGTTGGGAATCAGATCGTGGCGACGCGTCAGCTGCACGTCGATCTGTGCGAACGCGTTCTTGTAACCGTTACGCGATGTCACCAGACCGTTATAGAGCGCTACGACATAAAAAATAATCGCAACGACGATGACCAGAAAAATAACCAATCCCATGGAAGTCCCCCTATGACGCGTGCTGCGCCAGACGGGGCGGAGGATAGCATGGGGGTTTGGAGGGGCGAGGAGTGAGTGGAGAGGAGTGAGGAGTGAGTGCCGAGTGGGAAAGGCTTTCGCGAGCACCCAGCCCCCTCACCCCAACCCTCTCCCCCGGCAAAGCCAGGGGAGAGGGAGCAAGTGACGAGAAGAAGAAACACTGAGGCACCCTCAGTCAGTCCCCTCTCCCCTGGCTTTGCCGGGGGAGAGGGTTAGGGTGAGGGGGAACGCTTTAAGTCCTCACCGCCACGACGCCTCGCGCACAGATCCGGCGCACCTCAGAAGCGCCAGA